>JACXTT010001089.1_pt1 | contig 46258 bp, 39 predicted proteins | sample 9270951 | NCBI WGS metagenome assembly JACXTT01 (sample SAMN15532306, study PRJNA645909) | rock metagenome | isolation source: weathered quartz diorite | place: Puerto Rico | collected 2017-06-21 | reverse complement strand
ATGAGGAACACCCGCAGCAGCACGTACGAGATCATGGAGAGCTCATTCTACGCGATTACGGGAGATGGCAGCGGTCAGAGGTCAGATCGAAACGGTAGATGCACTAGGTTTCAGCAGTTTCGCGAACCACGAAAGTGTTCGTCGCTGATCCTACTAAGCATGCTGAAGCCACCCGTAACTCACTCATTCTAAGCTGATAGTGGATTTTTCACCCGCGCGCAATCGATCCCCGAAAGTCCCTGCTGCTGCACGTCCTATTGTAAAATTGATCGAGGGAATGCCCCTCAGGTCGTCTCCGATCTTCGCTTTCTTTTTCTCCATTGACAGGTCTAACCTTCGGGAATCAGAAAGCTATTCCGGCAGTCGATTTTCGAAGGAACTATTCACCCGCGCAACCCGTAATACAGGATGAAGCTGACGTTCCCTGTTTTGGAATTCCAGGTAGGAGGCAGTTTGTGAACGGTAACGGAAATGGCAAGAAGGCGAAGCGGCGCAAAAGAATTATCTACGGTTCCATCGCAGCCGTCGTGCTTTTGGTAATCGTGGGCGGCGTGTACGCGGCCACCAGCGGTGGCACCAAGATTGACCCGTCAAAACTGGCGAAGGTCGAAAAGGGCGATCTGGCCAAGAGCGTAGTCGCGACCGGCAAGGTCGAACCCATCACCAAGGTCGAGATCAAGTCCAAAGCCAGCGGTATCGTGAAAAAGCTCTACGTTGAGTACGGCGACAAGGTCAAGAAGGGTCAGCTCCTCGCAGAACTCGACAAGGAAGAGATTCAGGCGCGCGTTGACCAGGCGCGCGCGCAGCTCGAAGCCTCAACCGCCAGCCTCAACGGCACTCATGCCGATCTGGAACGCGCCAAAGTAGACGCCGAGGGTCCGGATGTCCCGCTGCTCAAGCGAGCCTATGAACGCGCTAAGGGCATGGCTAAGGAAGGCGTTGTGTCCGCTTCCGCTCTGGACGATGCGCAGAAGAACTACGAGATGTCGCTGAACAAACAGAACGTCTCCAAGGCGCAGTTGCAGGTTCTACAGGCCAAGATCGGACAGTCCCAGGCGCAAGTCGCGCAAGATCGCGCCAACCTGAAGCAGTTGGAGGAGCAGCTTGGCTACACAACCATTACGTCTCCGATTGACGGGATCATTCTTTCTCGCGACGTTGAAGTCGGCGACGCGGTTAGCTCCATCCTGGTGCTCGGCTCCTCGGCCACGCTCGTCATGACGCTGGGCGACACCAGCGAGGTCTATGTCAAAGGCAAAGTGGACGAGAGCGACATCGGCAAGGTCTACATGGGACAGCCGGCTCGCATCAAAGTCGAGTCCTACAAAGACAAGACGTTTACCGGCAAGGTAAACAAGATTTCTCCCATGGGCGTGGAGAAAGACAACGTCACGACTTTCGAAGTACGCGTCTCGATTAACAACCCGGAAGGCGTGCTCAAAGCCAACATGACCGCTAACGCCGAGATCATTCTGGAAGAGCACAAAGCCGTGCTCCAGATTCCCGAAGGCTCCATCATCTACGACAAGGACAAGAAGGCGTCGGTTGAGATTCCTGATCCCAAGGGCAAGGAAGGCAAAAAGAAAGTCGCCGTCAACATCGGCATCTCCAACGGCGCCAAGACCGAACTTCTGAGTGGCTTGAAGGAAGGCGATCAGGTGGTACTGCAATAGAAAAACGAGGTCTCAGGTCTTAGGTCTCAGGTCTCAGGAAACCAAAAAATGTTCGCCGCACCTGACCTGAGACCTTAGACCTAAGACCTGAGACCTGGGTTCCATGACCTTCTCCGAAATCTTCCGCCAGGCGTTCGCCACTTTCAAAGCGCACAAGATGCGCACCTTCCTCACCATGTTCGGGATCGTCTGGGGAATCGCTTCGGTGATCCTTCTGGTGGGCCTGGGGCGAGGCTTCACGGTGGACCAGAAGAAGCACATGGAGACTCTGGGTAAAGATCTGGTGATCGTCTGGGGCGGCCGTACCAGTGCGCAGGCTGGTGGACTCGCTGCCGGCCGCGAGATCACCCTTATCATCGACGATGCCCGGCTGATCCGCGACGAGTGCTACCTGATAAGAAATGTCAGCCCCGAACTGCGCCGCCAGGTGCCGGAAGTCAGCGCCTTCAACTCGGCGAATCGCGGCGTGGTGGGAGTCTGGCCCGCGTATCAGGATTTCCGCTCGTTGAAGCTGGAGTCCGGTCGGCTGCTCACCGATGAGGATGAAAAGGAGTCCCGTCGCGTTGTGGTGCTTGGATCAGCGGCGCAGCAGCAACTCTTTCCCGGACAACCCGCCGTGGGCTCCATGGTTTCAATCAAGGGCGTACCTTATGCTGTAGTGGGAGTTCTCGAGAAGAAGAATCAGAATTCCAACTATAGCGGACCTGATAACGATTATTTGTTCGCGCCCTTCTCCGCCGTCGCGCGAGATTTTCCACCCGCGCAGAAGCCCGGAATCGTGAAAGGTTATCTGGATGACATTGTTTTCCAGGTTGCCGACCCCGAGACCCATGACGATGCTGTTCTTCAAGTCCGCCGAGCACTCGGCCGGGTGCACCACTTCGATGCCGCTGATAAAGACGCCCTCTTCATCTGGGACACTATGGACGGCGCTAAAATCCTGGCCCGCATTTTCGATTTCGTTACTCTCTTTTTCGGCTGCGTGGCAATCGTCACACTTTGCCTGGGCGGCATCGGGGTGATGAACATCATGCTGGTCTCCGTGACGGAGCGTACGCGGGAAATCGGCGTGCGCAAGGCAGTCGGGGCGACGCGTGGCGACATTCTGCGACAATTTTTCGCCGAGTCCGCTCTGCTCACGCTTGTCAGTGGCAGTTTAGGCTTGGCCTTCGGGATTGGCGTTTGTGTGCTGGCGGCCCTGGTGCCTTTGCCGGACTTCGTCCCCCACCCCATCGTTTCTGTAATTTCCGTAGTAGCTTCGGTACTTACTCTTTCGCTAATCACGCTGACGGCCGGAATGTATCCGGCGCAGCGGGCAGCTGAAATGACACCTGTGGAGTCACTCCGTTATGAATAACCTCTCGCTGCTTCACTCTCGCGCAATTCGCACGCTGGTGTTCGTGCTGGCCAGTTCGCTGCTTGGCTTCGCGTCGGTTGTGGGAACCTTTGACCGTTCATTTCAGGTCAACGGACCGGTCGATCTCGAAGTCCTCACCCGCTCCGGCGATATCACGATCCGCAGCGGATCTTCCGGCACGGTTTCCATTCACGGCAAAATCCATGTGGGTAATTCCTGGTTCGAAGGCAGCCGCAAAGACGAAGTACAGGAGCTCGAAAGGAATCCTCCTCTCCGCCAGAACGGCAATAGCATTCGCGTCGACTACGTCAACCTGCGCAACATTGCGGTGGACTACGAAATCACCGTGCCGGAAAACACCACGGTTCGCACCCACAGCGGCAGTGGCGATCAGTCGGTCGAGGGCGTCAAAGGCACCGTCGACCTGGAGGCCGGATCGGGGGACATGCAACTCTCCCGTCTGACCGGCGACCTGCATTTCCAGACCGGGTCGGGCAACGTTCGCGGCCGTCAGCTCTCCGGCCCCGCGCGAATCAAGGCTGGTAGCGGTGATATCGAAATCGAAGAAGTGGGCGAAGGTGATGTCGATATCCGCACCGGCTCCGGTAACATCACCGTGAGCGGGGTGAGTGGTGGCTTTCGCGCCGAAGCGGGCAGCGGCGACATTCGTGGCAACGGCACTCCCAAGAGCCTTTGGAATATCCGCACCGGCTCGGGCAACGTGGACCTGCGCGTCCCCTCAGAAACCGGCTTTGACGTTGACATCTCGTCCAACTCCGGAACGGTAGTGGTGGATCATCCCGTTACCACGACTGTGCAAGGCCGCGTACAGGAGCGTAAGAGTGTAGTCGGCAAAGTGCGTAACGGAGGTCCAACGATTTCCGTTCACACCGGATCCGGAGATATCCGGCTGGATTAGAGAAGGGTGTCAGGTCACAGGTCACAGGTCTCAGGAGCACCAGCGCTCAGGTTCTCCTGAGACCTGTGACCTGTAACCCTTTAACACAATGCTGCTCAAAGAACTCATCACGCAAGGATGGCTCGCACTGAACCGCAACCGCATGCGGTCGGTGCTGACCATGCTGGGGATCGTCTGGGGACTGGCTTCAGTCGTCCTGCTGCTTGCCTACGGCCAGGGTCTGGGCGGCAGCGTGATCCACGCCTTCATGAACATGGGCAACAACGTGATTGTCCTCTGGCCCGGGCAAACCAGCCTGCAAGCCGGGGGCCAGCGCGCCGGGAAGAAAGTCGAGTACGAATATGCGGATATCGAAGCCATCCGCGACGAAGTTCCGCTGGTCCGCGCCGTGAGCGCCGAAATTGACCGCGACTTCGGGTACAAAGTCGGCACGCGCGTCGTTTCCATGAACACGCGCGGCGTCGAACTCCCCTACGGTCAGATGCGCAAGCTCGAGATCGAAACTGGGCGCTATTTCAATGAGACGGATTTCCTGGAGCATCACCGGGTAGTGATTCTGGGCTACAACGCCGCCAAGAAGGCGTTTCAGGGCGCTCCGGCGGTTGGCCAAAGTGTCAGTATCGGCGGACTGGATTTTGAAGTCATCGGCGCGCTGCGAAATAAAATTCAGGACTCCATGTACCAGGGCCCCGACAACGAGGACGGCTTCATCCCGTTCCCGCTCTTCCGCGACCTGAAGAACATCAAAGATCCGGACATGATTATTTTCCAGCCTCAGGCAGCCGAACTGAACAAGAAGGCTCTGGCTGCGGTGCGCGAGGTCGTCGCTCGCCGCCATCACTTCGACGCCAAGGACGAAAAGGCCACACCCGAGTGGGACACGATCGACAGCAAGCAAATGGTCACGGCATTTTCACTCGGTCTGCAAGCCGTGCTGGGACTGATCGGCGTAGTGACGCTGGCCGTCGGCGGCGTGGGCGTCATGAATATCATGCTGGTATCGGTGACCGAGCGTACCCGCGAGATCGGTCTGCGCAAAGCCATCGGCGCTCGCCCCCGGCATATACTCGTGCAGTTCTTGCTCGAGGCGCTGGTACTGACATTTTTCGGAGGGGTTTTCGGAATCCTGGTGGCCCTCTTCCTGACCTGGGCGATCCCACCTATGCCGCTCTACAGCGAATTCTTCAAGACCGCCAATCACGAAGGCGACATTTTTCTCCAGATCTCATCCGCAGTGGTCATCATCTCGTTTGTTCTGCTCTCGATGATCGGCGTCATCTCTGGCTTCTTCCCCGCCTTGAAAGCGTCGCGAATGAATCCCATTGAGGCGCTGCGGTATGAGTAATGCCTCGTGGCCGGGCGTCTCACATCTCGCGAGAATTACTAGAGAGCGCTGGTTTCTCCGTGCTCTGACTTAAAATGTTGGGCTTCGCTGCGAACTTCCCAGAGCCCGTTTCTGGATAGCTTCCGAATTGCCGACCATCCGCGAATTGAATGAGCACAATCCTTTCCGAGTGCCAAGACTGTGCGTCGGTGTCCGAATTTGGATAGCGGTGTTCTGAAACGGACAGCCCGTACGAAACCATCGCATGGTAAGTGACTCACAATGTGGCGCTTAGTATTGGCACGTGTGATGCTGATACCCCGGCAGTCTGGGGTAAGGACAATGTCATTCCTTCGCGATCTGAGAGTTGCGGTTTACTCGTTAATTCGTACTCCAGGGCTAGCGATCGCCGTGGTTCTCACACTGTCGCTCGGCATCGGCGCCAACGCTGCCATTTTCACCCTGGTGCGCGGCGTCCTGCTCAAGCCTCTTGTCAACCGCGACGAGAACCGGCTCATCTATATCCGGCAGAGCGCCCCCGGCATCGGCGACGAAAACACCACCTTCTCCGTGCCCGAGATCCAGGACTTGCGCTCCAGCGTCAAGACCCTCAGCCAATTCGGCGATTTCTCCACCATTGGATTCACACTGATCGGCCTCGGCGAGCCGCGCGAGGTCAACGCTGGCGTAGTCGGCGGTTCCTATTTCGAAGTGATGGGCCTCCATCCCGTCCTCGGGCGCCTCATCGGGCCTGGCGACGACGTCCCGGCGGCTGGCGGCGTCGTCGTCCTCACGTATCGTTTCTGGTCGAACACTCTCAAGAGAGATCCATCTGTCATCGGCAAGACTGTTCGCCTCGGTATGTCCGGTCGCTCTGCCACCATCATCGGTGTACTCGAGCCCTGCGTCCCATACCCCCAGGACACAGAAATCATCGCCAACATTGTGACCAGCCCACACCATCTTTCCGCAACCATGGTCACCGGGCGTGTTCATCGCATGACGGAGCTTTTTGCCCGCCTTGCTCCAGGGGCCACGCTGGAGCTGGCTCGCGCCGAATTGCGCTCTCTGTATGCCACGATGAACGAAGATCACCCCGAAGCCTATTCGAAACAGGCGGACTTTCAGATCTCGGCCAAATTGCTTCGCGACCAGATCACATCGGGCGCGAGGACGGTGCTGCTCGTTCTGCTCGCGGCGTCAGCCCTGATCTTTGTCATCGCGTGTTCCAATGTCGCGAATCTCATTCTGGCACGCACGGTTCGTCGCGAAAGCGAGTTGGCGGTCCGGACGGCGCTCGGCGCAAGCAGAGGCGCCCTTCGCCGCATGCTGCTCGCTGAAAGCCTTCTCCTCTGTGGCGCCGGCGCCGCGCTCGGCGTGATGAGCGCGCAGCCCACGGTGGCCGTCCTGGCGCGTTACGCCTCGCGTTTTTCCCTCCGCGCGCTTGATCTCACCGTCGACTCTAGCCTGCTGTGGGTGGGTGTGGCGCTCGCCCTTGTCGCCGCGGTGATTCTCGCCTTCGTTCCGCGCCTGCCATCGGCCGAGACCTCCGGCGGCCTGCATCTTTCAAGCGGCGCCCGCATGACCGGCGGCACAAGCCGCCGCCAGCGGGTATTCGTCATAACGCAAATCGCGGCGTCGTTCGTGCTGTTGGTGGGCGCAAGTATGCTGATCACTGCGCTTCTCGCCCTACAAAGGACGCAGACCGGTATGGACATGCGGAACGTCCTTGCCATCAACGTTCCCGCCATGTCTTACGGAAAGACGCACCAGCAAGTCACTGATTTCTACAAGGAAGTGATTCGTCGCGTTGAGGCGCTTCCAGGTGTCAACAAGACGGCCTTCGGGATGATCGCTCCCTGGCGCGATGCCGGCTCCGGTCCACGCCTGCAATTCTCCGCCGATGGTTACGTTCATCCCCCGGGCGAAGAGGATCCCCGTGCGCAGTATCGTACAATCTCTCCCGGGTTCTTTGCGGCGCTCGGTGTTCCCATCATCGCGGGGCGCGATTTCAGCGAACTCGACGCAAAAGACAAAGAGACCGTCGCCATCATCAGTGAAACCCTAGCGCAGCGCATGTTCCCCAATCAGGATCCCATCAACCACCACGTGTACTGGACCGATCCCGTCTTGAAAACGAGCCGGGATTTAAGCGCTGGGCCACCACAACGCATCATTGGCGTCGTCGGCGATATTGACGACCAGCATCTTGTTCCTGAGCCCACCCTCACCATCTACAACACCTTTGAACAAGGTCCGCTTTTTGGGGGCCGCCTTTTCGTCCACAGCAGTGCAGATCCCTATGCGCTCGTCACGCCGGTCACGCGCATTATTCGCGACATGTCTGCCGATCAACCTATCGAGCACGCCGCTACCCTCGAAGACTCTCGTGCTGAAGTGCTCACCCCGCAGCGTTTGAATTCGCTTGTGTTTGGCATCTTTGCTGCTGTCGCCTTGGCCATCGCGGTGGTGGGTGTCGCGGGAGTGCTAGCGTTTTCCGTGAGCGCACGGACGCGGGAATTCGGCATTCGGCTGGCGCTTGGATCGGAGCGGCAGCGTCTCCTCAGAGGTGTTATCGCAGAAGGCGCCGTGATGGCTGCGGCGGGCGTCCTTGCAGGCGCGGCATTCGGGTTCGTGTTGGTTCGTTTGGCGGGAAGATATTTCCTAGACGTGAAGATGCCGGGCGCATTGCCTGTGGCCGTCTCTGCATCCGTGCTGATGACGGTCGCGGTTATTGGGTCGGTGCTGCCCGCGGCACGCGCTGCGGGCGTCGATATTATGCAAGCGCTGCGCTCCGAGTGACCGTCGGATGAGGTGGCTCCCGAGCTCGCGAGGAAGCGTGTCGCCAGAGAATTGGTCGCAGCCTCTAGAGCAACAGCCTCTGGAAAGGATCAATCCCGCAAGACACGAGCGGGATCGGTACGGACAGCACGCCATCCAGGAAAGAAACAAGCTGCGACTGTGGTGATCGTCATCACCGCCAACGCCGCCCCGAATGCCCGCGGGTCGTGCGGGCTGACATTGTAGAGAAGGGTTCCGAGTAATCGCGTCAGTGCAAGTCCTACACTGGCGCCAAGGAAGACGCCACCTGCAGTTAACCGCAGGCCTCGCGACATGACGAGGCGAAGCACATCGGCGGAGCCCGCGCCTAGAGCGATGCGCAGCCCGAGCTCGCGCATACTCTGCGCCACTGCGTAAGACATTACCCCGTAGAGGCCGACTGCAGCGAGGAGTAGCGCCAATCCTGCCAGGATCGAAACTAAGGTTACAGCCACAAGTTGCGGCGAAGTTGAACGATCAACTTGTTCCTGAAGTGTAATCACTTCGTAAAGGGCAAGGTTTCCGTCCAAGGCGCGCACTTCGCGGAGCAGGGCGGCCGAAATGTTCTGCAGAGGTTCAGTTGTCCGGATATTCAAAACCGGCTCTGGTTCGAAATCCTGCAAAAGGGGCACATAGAAGAATGGCTTTGGATCCTCGCGCATGCTCTCGTACTTGGAGTCCGCGGCCACACCGATGACTCGCGCCCATTTGTCTTTCATTTGCAGGCGCCCTCCGATCGGATCCTTGTCGCCCCAGTAGCGCGCCTTCATAGTCTGATTCACTATCGCGACCAAGGGCGCGTTCTCGTCGTCCGCACGGGTAAATTCGCGACCCGAGAGTAGAGTGACGCCCAAAGTGCCAAAGTAGGCCGGACCGACCTGGTTGTACTCGACCGTAGGTCGCTCCTCGAGTGGAGGTTGGTAGCCGTCCGCAGCAATCGGCGTCGAAGAGTATGTGCGATAGCCCAGCGGTGTCACACGGGCGTACGCGGCGGACTCCACGCCGGGCAAAGCCCTGACACGATCAATCAGATCGTCCTGAAAAGTCCTGGCCCGCTGAACGTCATATCCTGCTGCCAGCAGTGGCACACTCGTTTTGACCACCCTCCTCGTGGAAAAGCCCGGGCTCGTGGTTCGAATCTTTTGCAGACTCTCGAGCAATAGCACGGCTCCAGCCAACAGAATAAAACTCAGGCAAACCTGGAACACGACTAAGCCCGAGCGCATCCACGCTCGTCTCCGAGCGGCGGTCACATTCGAAGAGTCCGCTTTCAAGGCGCCAGCAAGATCGATGTTACGCGACTGAAATGCAGGAACCAGCCCGAGCACCAGCGTGGCCCCCAGGCAAATGCCGGCGCTCAGCAGCATCACACGCCAATCGATTTCGCCAGGAAGGAACATCGCTATTCCCCCGCGGACTGGGAACAGCAGCACAAGGGCATGCCGGCACCAGTAAGCCACCATCAGTCCGCCGCCTGCACCGAATGCCGCAAGAATCAAGCCTTCTGTGAGAAGTTGTCTTAGCAGACGGCTGCCGGTAGCCCCGATGGCCATCCGAATGGTCATTTCGTGCCGCCGCGCGAATGACCTCACGAGCAGCAGGTTGCCGACATTCGCGCAGGCGATAAGAAGAACAAAGGCTACCACCGCCGCCATGATCTCGAGCGTGGGCAGCAGAGTACCCGCATTATTAAATGGTGTTTGCCACAGTGCCCATAACTTGATATTGCGTCTCCGGTTCGTGACTGGGTAGCTGGCCTCCAGTCGGGTTGCAATCGCCGTCATTTCATCTTGTGCCTGCGCCCGAGTGACCCCGGGCTTGAGTCTTACATAACCTTCGATCCACCGTGCGCTGCGGTCTTCGAGTTTGTATCCCCCGCTTTCAAAGTTCTCTTCCATCGAGGCCGGGACCCAAAAATTCATCGCCCAGCCCACGAAAGTCCCATAAAACCGCTCTGGTGTTACACCGATGATGGTGTGCGGGATATTATCGAGCCGCTGCGTCTTGCCAACGATTTGCGGGTCACCTCGAAATCGTTTCTGCCAGAGGTCATAGCTGATCACCACAACGGGATGGCCATTGTTTCCGACATCCTCGCCAGGTTCGAAGCCGCGCCCAAGAATGGGGTGAACACCAATTGCGTCGAAATAATTCGCCGAGACGATGCTGCCGGTCGCGACTTCGGCGTGATCCCCGATACTTAGCGTGCTGCCGGTAATCTTGCTCACGAATAATGCGTCGCACAGTGTGCAGTTTTTTTGCAAATCGAGGAAGTCCGGCCACGAAAGTCCCGTCGCTCTGCCATCCCCCGGTGCCGTTCCAGCCAGAGCGAACAACCGCTCCTGGTGAGCTACCGCCGGGTAAGGACGAAATAAGATTCCCTCGGCCCAACTAAACACCGCGGCATTAGCGCCGATGCCCAGGGTCAGGCACAAAATTGTGAGAACAGAAAATCCCGGACTGCGGCACAGTTGACGGAAGCCATAACGCAAGTCCTGGATGGTATTTTCGATCACGTGGTGGCCGCGCGCGTCTCGGCACTGCTGTTCGATCTGGGTCATTCCACCCATTGCCAGCAATGCCGCGTAGCGCGCGTCCTCCCTCGACATGCCTTTCTCAAGATTGACCTGAATCTGCTGCTCAAGATGATCGCGCAGCTCGTCGCTTAGCTCCTGGTCCACCTGTTTGCGGCGAAAGCGGTCGCGCCAACGCAAGCGTAGCGTATAAAACCAGTGTTCGAAGCTCATGTCACGCCTCCTTGAGCTTTACAATGCCGGAGATCGCCGTCGAGATTCGGTCCCAGTTTGCCGTCTCTTTTTCCAGTTGTCTCCGTCCGAGCCGCGTCAGGGAATAGAACTTTGCGCGACGATTGTTTCCGCTCGACTTCCACTGAGCGGTAATCCAACCGCGCCGTTCCAGTTTGTGCAGCGCAGGATACAGAGACCCGTCACTGACTCCCAGAACATCGCTGGAGATCTGTTTCAGGCGCTGGCTAATCGCCCACCCGTTCAGCGGTTCTAACGCCACTATTTTTAGTACCAGCATGTCCAGTGTCCCCTGGACCAGATCGGAAGGCTTGCTCACCCGGGTCTCCTCTCGGTTACCGAGTTAGACTAAACTCCGTTCCTCTCGGTTAGCAAGGGGAGTTCGATAAATTTGCTGACTCCGGGGCGCTCGACTGCCGGGCAGTAACCCAGATTGTGCCCTCGGATCGGTCGCGACGAGTCGGCTTCGGGAAAGGTTGGGAATTCCAGGCAGGGCTCATCTTTTCCCGCCGACGTAACCGATTGATCTCCCAAAACGAATTCCACCTTAGGTACCGTTGTCCACCCGTCGCACATCAACACTCAACATCCGTCTATCCCAACGCACCTTGACGTCCTCCCGCTCCCGCACCATACTTTCGTCGGCCCCCCGGACTCCACTTCGTCGAGGCAACAGCTTGGCGCGCACTTCGATCATCACCCTGACTACCGACTTCGGACTTAACGATCACTTCGTGGGCGCGATGAAAGGCGTCATGCTCGACCTTGCGCCCGATGCCCAGATCATCGACATTAACCATTCCGTCCAGCCGTTTGACGTCCTGGACGGCGCGCTCACCATCTCGCAGGCCTACTCCTACTACCCTTCCGGCACTGTGCACATGGTAATCGTGGACCCGGGTGTGGGTACTGCGCGGCGGCCGATCCTGCTGACTGGCGACCGCCACCAGTTTGTCGCACCCGACAACGGCGTGCTCTCCCTGATCTATGACCGCGAAGAACGCCTCTCGGTCCGACATATCACGGCCGAACACTACTTTCTACAGCCTCGCAGCAACACTTTTCACGCCCGCGATATCTTCTCGCCTGTCGCCGCCTACCTGGCCAAGGGAGTCGAGCCCCATCGTTTCGGTGACGAGATCACCGATTACGTCCGATTCGGCGCCCCCCGCCCCAAACCGATTGACGAACGTACCCTGCGCGGCGTCGTTCTGAAAGTGGACCGCTTCGGAAACCTCATCACCAACATCACTCCGGAAGACGCGCCCATGCTGTTCCAACCCACCCCGCCCGCCTTCAAGATCACGGTAGGAAACAAGGGCCAAGCCACCCGCATCTTCACCAGCTACGCGGAAGGCACTCCCGGCGAAGCCTTCGGGATCCTTGGAAGCATGGGTTTCCTGGAAATCGCCGCCAACCGCGGCTCCGCTTTCCAGTTGCTGGGGGCCGGCAAGGGCAGCGAAGTCAATGTGGTAATGGAAGGAAGGTGATTCTCGCCTATGGTGAAACTTACCTGGAATATCGTCGGCGCATCCCTATGTGATGTCCATCCCGAAGCCTTCGGCCGACAAACCACAATCAGTGGACACATGGGCTGCATACAATGCCGGGCCGAGGCTAGGGCGGTGATCCGCCGGAGACCAGGTCTGTCACCGCAATCCCGATTGACCCGCGGACAGGTTTGTGATTAACTTCGCTGAACTGGGCGGGCTCGGCGCGATACCTCATATCGCGAAATGGGGCGTGAGACTGAGGTGCGGTAATGAAGTCCATGGCTTACGCCACCCTGGCAACCCTCGTGCTAGGTTTGACCCTCAGCGCCAGCGCGCGGGACGTGGTCCTGCCCGCCGGTACTCTTCTGCAATGCACTCTCAACGAACCGAACTTCTCTTCGGCGACGGCGGCCGTCGGCGATCCCGTTCTGTGCCATCTGCGCGGACTTACCGAATTCGGCCAGCAGGCGTTTCCGCGCGGTAGTTATCTGGTGGGACACCTTGAGGAGGCAAATGATCCCGGCCACTTTTTCGGCAAGGGAAACATGAAGCTACAGTTTGACCGTATCGGATTGCCGAGCGGCGATCTGCCCTTGGATGCAAAGGTCATCGCGACGCGTGGGTACAGAGTCGATCGCGAGGGCGACATCGTTGGAAAAGGGCATGCCAAACGCGACATTATCGAATGGATGCTTCCGCCGCTGTGGCCATGGAAGGTGTTGATGCTGCCGGCGCGAGGTCCGCGACCGGCTCTCAAGGGTGAGTCGGTCATGACTCTGCGACTGATGGATGACGTCCAGGTGCCGCAGGTGGCGCAGGGTTCCGCGCCGCTTGGACCGGGATGGCATTATTTCGGCGAACCCAGGAGCGAGTCATTCCACGAATCGCAGTTTCGGCAAACGACGCCCCAGCTTGCAGCACGCGCAGTGACTCCGACTCCGGACGAGGAGCCGGCTACCGTCCCGCCGGTTTCCTATGCCAGCTTCGTCCCAAAGGATCTGCCGTTACCGGCTCCGAGGAGCACGGCTTCGTCTGAGGCGCAGAGTGTGGCCGTGACTCGACCAGTCGCGAGTTCGCCAGCGACGCCGGTGTTTGTGCTGAAGAGCGGAATGGTCCTGCCAGTGGGCAATTTCACCTATCGGGACGGCCGCATCACGTACGCGTTGGCCAGCGGTGGAAGTGGCGTAATCAGTACGGATGAGGTCGACTGGAGCACCACAACCCGCGTGAACTCGGGGCGCGGAGTGCGGGTTACGCTGCGCAGTGGGCATCCAAACCTGGGAGCCCCGGGGTTGTAAGCAGGATTGGAACCGTCTGCACTTTGATTTGTGGCCGCCAGTGAGGACTGGCGGCCTTTTCTTTACGACTCACGCGCGTGGGGAGGACATGTTCCGGCAATCGAAAGGCAACTGCGCCCTGATGAGATCAGCAGAGGGATCTAGGAGTTCTTGGCCTTGGGATGGATGTGGTGATCCATCTCACCCGTCCACTTCAAAAACCGCCACAGGCTTTGCCGCTCGGTCCACAAAAATTCCCAAAACTCCAGAAAACCGATCTGGGTCATTTTGACGCCTGTGTAAGTCTCGATCCGCCAGAGCAGGTAAGGGCTGCGCCACGGCGCAATCCGGTGACCGCGAGTGGAATTCCAGAGAAAGCGGAGCATTTGCCGCATTGGAAGCCAGTATAGCGCGGTTACTTGAGTGTTATCGCATGAAGGCCGCAAAGCGTACCATCGAAAATACTCTGAGAAGTTCTTATGAAATGGCCTCTGGCGCCCACTCTGATTTTCGCTGTCGCTGCCGCGACCGTGAGACTCCGGGGACCGATCTGAAGTCCAAAGAGAAATGGTCGAGGAATTTCTGCGACTCGGTCTTTGTCTCGCAGACTTGCACCACCTTAACGCCGCGCAACTGTGGAGTTATCAGTTGCACTGCTCCCGCCATGCTTAAATGTTGAGGACGCGGCGCTGAACATGGCACTCCAGAACAAACCGGCGGGCGACCTATTTGCTTCGAACTCGCATCGTCATCTGATTTTATGCCTCCTGCTCATAACCTGTACGCTTGCGATCTACAACAGCGTCAATCAGAACGGCTTCGTGAACTATGACGACAATGTGTATGTCACCGCCAACCGGCACGTCCAGGCGGGACTACGCTGGAGCACAATCCAGTGGGCTTTCACCACGTTCGACGCCGCAAACTGGCATCCGCTCACCTGGATTTCGCACGCGCTCGACTACCAACTCTTCAAACTGAATCCAGCGGGCCATCACTACACCAACGTTCTTCTGCACGGCGTCAACGTCGTGCTGCTGTTTTTATTATTGGTGGAAGCAACGCGACGAACGTGGCCTTCCCTGATCACTGCCGCGATCTTCGCCGTGCATCCGCTCAATGTGGAATCTGTCGCCTGGGTCGCCGAGCGGAAGAATGTGCTCAGCATGCTTTTCCTGCTGCTAGCACTCTGGACCTACCAGCGCTACGCGTCGAAGCCCAGCATTGCGGGATATGGCGCGGTGTTTCTACTGTTCGCTTGCGGGCTTATGACCAAACCGCAGGTCATCACATTTCCTTTTCTTATTCTACTTTGGGACTACTGGCCTCTGCGCCGCTTGCAATTCGGTTCCGCGCAAGCAAGCTCGCTGGAAGGCTCGGGCCGCTCACCAGGCTGGTTGCTCCTCGAGAAAGTCCCGCTACTGGCGCTCTCGGTTGCCAGTGCCGTCGTGACTCTTACTGCACAGCATGCCGGCGGAGCGGTTCGCTCCGCCATCGAATATCCCCCCACCGTGCGGATCGAGAACGCGATCGGCGCTTACTTCGATTACATCGGGAGACTGCTCTGGCCTCTGCGTCTGGCTCCCATGTATCCACATCCTGGAGATTCTCTCCGCGCCTGGCAGATTGCCGTCGCCGCGCTGTTCGTGACCCTCGTCACCATGCTGGTGCTTGTCTTCCGGGATAAGCGCTACCTGGCCGTCGGCTGGTTATGGTTTCTGGGCGCGCTCGTCCCGATGATCGGCCTCATCCAGGTAGGACAGCAGGCCACCGCCGACCGCTACATGTATCTGCCCATGATCGGGTTGCTTCTCATGTTTTGCTGGGGGCTTGCGGACTGGGCGGACGAACGGAAGTCGCGCGTCGTCGTTCTTGCTGGTTTCGCCGCGCTAGTGCTTGCCGCTCTCGGAGCACTGACGTATCGCCAAGTCGGCTTCTGGCATGACAGCGAAACGCTTTGGACGCACGCCGTCGCAGTCACGAAAGACAACTACATCGCGCACATTAACCTCGGCGAAACCATGCTGAACCAGGGACGCACCGAGGAAGCCGCGGTCCATTTTCGCGCTGCCGTACAGATTCGCCCCAACGATCCGGCCGCGCACCTGAACCTGGGGGCCTGCGAACGTCGCCAGAAAAACTACGCTCCCGCACTCCAGGAGGATCAGGCCGTGCTCCGCCTGACTTCCGATAAAAGCCTACGAGCCTATGCGTTTGTCAACCTGGGAAGCGACTATCGCCACGTGAAGGATTACGCCAAAGCTAAGGAAAGTTATGAAGATGCGCTTCGCATCAATCCGGAGGCAGCGCGCGCTTTCGTCGGCCTCGGCGTCCTGGCTCAAAAGACCGGAGCATTCGACGAGGCTGTGAGAAATTATTCGCGCGCGGTGGAACTGGAACCGAGCGACGTTAGCTACATTCTTCTATCTCAGGCGCTCGAGCAGAGGGGTCAGCCCGCGGCCGCGCGATCTGCACTGGAAGCCGCTCAGCGCATTTCGCCCGACCTTGACCGCGCCCAGCAAGCGGTCCGCGACCTGCTGGCAGAATAGGGCTTGCGGTCCTACTTCGCTATATCAACACTCGCCCGGGTATTTTCCCAGTCCATATGCAACGTGCACTTGTTGCCGGCCTGGTCGAAGCCGATGGTGAAGTTTTCCACCGGCGCGCCGGTCTTCGAAACACTCATTGGCACGCGCGCCAGATCTTCGCCCGTACCGGGATAATCGGTTCCCCACTCGCCCGTCTTCTTGCTGATGACCAGCGTCCACTTATTGGCCTCGGGAATGGTGAAGATGGTGTAGTGGCCGGCGGGAACGTTCTGTCCACCAACGACCACGGCGCTATCGATGACAAAAGTTGTGGATTCATTCGCGCCAGTTCGCCAAACCTGTCCGTAAGGAACAAGGTCGCCGAAAATCTTTCGGCCCTTCGCGCGCGGACTGGAATAATCCACTTTCACGCTCTTGCCATCCGGGAACTTGCACTCTGCGCTGGCCGGCGGACTGGGCCGCTTCGATTTGTCCTGCTGCGCAGAAGCAAAGACGGCAAAGGCGAAAAACAACACCGTTAGAAGAGCAAACTTCTTCATGACAATTCCTCCTGAGAAAGCATTTGGACCTTGGCATTTGGCATTTAGCCCAGAAGCCCTTCGTGTCGGCCATCTCTTCGAGATTTCCGCGGAGCCTGGCTCCAAGCTAACTGCTAAGTGCTAAATGCCAAGTGCTGAATTATACAATCTTCCCATGGCCGTTTTCGACGACAAGCAGGAAGAGTTAGAACACTTCGAAACCCGCATGGGCATCCCTCGCGGACGCCTCGCCGTCACCATGGACCTGGTCACTGACGCCATGGCCCTCGTCGGACAGCATGGCGTCTACTGCCAGAGCCAGCGCTGGCCTGGCAAACCCGTTATGGACATTCAGATGGTGATGAAGAATCTTACCTATGCCAAAGAACTGATCCAGAGTGTCATGGAAGAACTGCGCACCAAAGCCTGATGCCCAACGGCACCTCGTCGGAAGGTCCGTACTACACCTACAATCCAGAAGATGGAGCGTAAAGTTTTCTGGATCGCTTTTACGGTTCTCGGGTTGGTCGCGGATTTGCTACTGCCGCTCTGGTGGGCGATCGCCGCTACCGTCCCGATTACCTACACTGCCTGGTGGGTCGCCTACCGCAGCGACTGGTTCTAGGACTCAGAACACAGTCGGGGCAGTAGCCGCCTTGCTCACGCCAGCGCGTAGTTGCCACGTTCAATCACTCTCCCCGCGATCTGCTGCCGCAGCGTAATCGTGTTGAACGGCTCATGCTTCGCAAGCCGCCGGACAATCGCCAGCTGCGTCCGCAGCATGTCACCTTCGGCCACGTCGGCGATGACTTTCTTCGCCGACGCTTCGACCTTCTCCAGTGCCTGCGTCAAGTACACGCGAGTCATGGCAATCGGAAGAGCAGCTGCCGCCTCGCCCTTTTGCTCGGCAATCTTCTGTGCGCGCAACACGGCAGACTCCATCGCGTAAATTTCGATGGTCATGTCCGCGATCGCGCCCATGACCTCCTGCTGGTCTTGGATTGCCTGCATGTACTTCTGGGTAGCCGCACCAGCCACGAACAGCCCGAGCTTCTTTGCATTTGCAACCAGCTTGCGTTCGTCCGCCAGCAGTCCTTCGATCTCTTCGCCTGCCGATGGTCCGCTCAGCACTTCGTCCATCAGCTTCTTGATGGCGGGCATGAGCGGCAGTTGACCGGATTGCGCTCGCTTCAACAGGAACCCCGTGATGATGAGCCGGTTGATTTCGTTCGTGCCTTCGAAAATGCGGTTGATGCGCGCATCGCGGTACGCTCGCTCCGCTGGATACTCTTCGACGAAGCCGTAGCCGGCGTAGATTTGCAGGCTCTCGTCGACCACGTAGTCGATCATCTCCGATCCCCAGACTTTGAGAATCGAACATTCCACGGCGTACTCTTCGATCGCCTTGCGCTGCTCTTTCGTGGCTTCGGGACTTGCCTTGTCGAGGCTTGCAAGCAGATCGTCCATCATTCCGACCGTGCGGTAAACGAGCGACTCGCCAACATAGATCAGCGTGGCCATGTTGGCGATCTTCTCCCGTACCAAACCGAAATCGGCGATCACCTTTCCGAATGCCTTGCGCTGTTTGGCATAGCCCACGGCGTTTTCGATCGAGACCCGCGCACCGCCCACGCACATTGCGCCAAGTTTGAAACGTCCCACATTCAAAATGTTGAACGCGATCACGTGCCCCTTGCCGATCTCGCCGAGCAGATTCTCCACTGGCACCTTGCAGTCGTTCAGAATGATCGGGCAGGTGGACGATCCGCGAATGCCCATCTTGTGCTCTTCGGCTCCGACGGAAAATCCCGGGAAAACTCTCTCCACCAGAAACGCCGAGAATTTCTCGCCATCAATCTTTGCAAACACTGTGAACAAATCAGCAAAACCGGCATTGGTAATCCACATCTTCTCGCCATTCAGGATGTAGTGCTTGCCATCTGGGGAGAGCTCGGCGCGCGTCCGGCAGTTGAGAGCATCCGATCCGGAAGAGGCTTCCGAAAGCGCATACGCTCCAACCATCTCGCCCGCCGCCAGCTTCGGGAGATATTTCTTCTTCTGCTCTTCGCTTCCAAAATAAACAATCGGCAACGTTCCGATGCCGCTGTGCCCGCCCCAGGTAGTGGCGAATCCTGCATATTTCGCGATGTGGTCGGCGATCACCGCGGCCGTCACCTTGTCCATCTCGAGCCCGCCATAAGCCTCGGGAATTTCAACGCCGCTCAGCCCGAGGTCGCCGGCTTTCTTGAGCAGGTCGCGAGTAGTTGAGTAGTCCTTGTGCTCAATCTTCTCGGCTTGCGGCAGGATCTCGTTGACCGCAAACTCCTCGGTCGTGTTCCCGATCATCTGATGCTGTTCGGTAAAGTCTTCTGGAGTGAATACATCCGCCGTCCGCCGCTCTTCAAGCAGAAAACTGCCGCCGAGAATCTTGGTTTTCAGTACTGCTGTACTAGCCAAAATGGCCTCCTGACTTCGCAGAGCGGCTCATCGACCGCGCGCCGCTCTTACTCTCAACACTCAAAAGTGTATAAGCTGGTGGTGCAATTTTCCAGATGAGGAAATCGCCATGGTAATGGACAGCCCGCAGCGTTCTGATTTGGCTCTGCTTTCAAAACGCTCATCTCGATCTTGCGTGACCACGGCACTCGCGTTTCTCGCGGGAGCGTTAGTAGCTGTGGTCGCTCTTCTGCTGATCGTGCGCGCATCGCAAGGTTGGGCCGGCACAGTGAGTTCCTGGTTACAGAGAACGACTCGTACGGATCTCAGCCAACCCACCGTTGTCGACCACATCCAGAAGCTGCAACGGCTCGAAACGGTGGTCTACACCATGGACAAAATCGTCACTGGCGAGAAGGAGAGTGCGATCCTGCCAAACTTTCTCGCCGGAGACCGCCTGCTGCTTCTGGTGCACGGAGAAGTCATTGCCGGCATCGATTTCCAGATGTTGAAGCCGAGCGACGTTCTGGTCAATGACAAGAAGGTTCGCGTGCGTCTTCCGCAAGCACAGCTGCTGGTAACCAGACTCGACAGTTCGAAGACTCGCGTCTACTCGCGGCAAACTGGGCTGCTGGTACCGACCGATCCCAATCTCGAATCGCAAGTGCGCGACGACGCGGAGCGCGAGCTGCGACGGTCAGCGCTGGCCGATGGCATCCTGCAAAAGGCTCAGGAGAACGCCCGTTCCACGATCACCAGCCTGATGCAGAGTATGGGATTTGAGGAAGTGCAGTTCGAATAATTTTAGCCAGAACCTCAACCACAGAGGACACAGAGAGTCACAGGGGAATCCACCTTTTTCTTGTGATCCTCTTGTAGTTAAAGATTTTCAAAAATCCCCGCCGCGCCCATGCCTCCACCGACGCACATAGTTACCATACCGTAGCGAGCTTTGCGGCGTTTCATCTCGCGGATTACGCTGGCCGTCAACTTTGCGCCGGTGCATCCCAGAGGATGGCCTAATGCGATCGCGCCGCCGTTTGGATTCACGCGCTCGGGATCGAGTCTGCCTTCTTTGATCACGGCGAGAGACTGGGCTGCGAATGCTTCGTTCAGTTCGATCACGTCGATGTCGGAGAGCTTCAGGCCGGCCATCTTTAACGCTTTCGGAATCGCAAACACTGGACCGAGGCCCATTTCTTCGGGCTTGTATCCGGCGGTGGCGAACGAGACGTAACGCACCAACGGCGTGATGCCGAGCGCCTTCGCCCGGTCGGCAGACATGACTACCGCCGCGGCCGCGCCGTCCGACATTTGCGATGAATTTCCCGCCGTGGTCACGCCCTTTGCGTGAAAAGCGGCTTTCAATGCGGACAGCGCTTCGAGCGAAGTATCGGCGCGCGGGCCTTCATCTACTTTGAAAGTGATCTCTTGCCTCTTCGGCTTCGATCCGTTCGGCGTGGTGAAGCTCACCGGGACGGGCACAGTCTCGTCTTCAAACTTCCCCTCTGCAATCGCGGCCAGCGCCTTCTGATGGCTGCGTAGCGAGAATTCATCGCACTGGGCGCGAGTGATATCGAAGCGCGTCGCGAGACGCTCCGCCGTCAGGCCCATCGAAAGATAGGCATCCGGGTAATGGTCGACCAGCCACGGATTGGGCGAAATCTTGTTGCCACCCATCGGGATCATGGACATGGACTCGGTGCCGCCTGCGATCATTACCTCGGCACCGCCCGCCATGATACGTTCGGCCGCCATCGCAATCGCCTGCAATCCCGATGAGCAGAAGCGATTGATCGTCACTGCCGACACCTCGACTGGCAGTCCCGCGCGCAACGACGCAATGCGCGCCACGTTCATCCCCTGCTCGGCTTCGGGCATCGCGCAGCCCAGGATTACATCTTCAATTTCTTTGGGATCAAGTTGCGGAACGCGAGCGAGCGCGCCCTTGATCGCGACGGCAGCAAGTTCATCGGGACGCGTCGCCCGCAGCGTCCCCTTGAACGCGCGGCCGACGGGGGTACGGACGGAGGACACCAGGACGACTTCTCGCATGGGGAGGCTCCATTGCTATTGTAGCGCCGACAATTACCACCCAATGAAGATGTAGCGATCCGACCATTGGATTTTGGAGGCGACACTCCGGGCTCGTGGACTACAATTCGGGGTGATGGATGTATTCGGTTGTTACTGGCTGCGCCTGGTTTGCCTGGCGCTCGCGGTTGTGTACGCCAATCCGGCTTTGTGTGAAGAGCCGCAGAAGGTGAACATCTGCCAGTTGGTTTCGGACCGTGGTACGTACAACCACAAGCTCATCGAAGTTGAAGGCTTCATCTCTCATGGCTTTGAGGACTTCACACTTTTTGATCCGAGTTGCACATCCACGCTCGACATTTGGCTGGAATACGGCGGGACGTCTCGCTCCGGCACTATGTACTGTTGCGGGGTGACAACAGATCGGACTCGACCCCGGCCTCTGGAGTTCGAGGGCATACCAGTACCCCTTACTGATGATGAGAGATTCAAACAGTTCAATCGACTCGTTCATCGACAGCCCGACTCGATCGCGCATGCGACTCTTGTTGGCCGCTTCTTCTCCGGCGAACATGAGGAGGTTTCGATTGGATCGTTCCCGCGTGGGTCCCGCTGGTCGGGCTACGGCCACATGGGCTGTTGCAGTTTACTGGCGATTGAACGCGTATTGTCGGTGGATCCGCAAGATCGAAGAGACTTGGACTACCGTGGGTTCGCCGATCAACCCGATCTGGAGAAGGTCAAGTGCGGGAACTATCGGGATCTGATCCCCATTGAACCCTACCGACTTGTCGTCGACGCTCAGCAGAAGGCTGAATCCGGAGACCATGCGTGGGCCTTTGATGATCCGGAGCGAGTTGCCTCTGATACCCTGGCTCATCTGATCAGCGTCGATGCGAATTTCATGGCGGGAATGAAACAAAAGCACAAGATGGCAGGACGAATCGTGTACGAATGGCGGCCAAGTTCCAAGGGTATTTTCTATATGGTGGTCGTTAGTCGTCCCTACTGGCTTACTTTTTACTCGCAAGACCCGACCCGCATCGTTTGGAGCGTCGTGGCTGCTTACGAAGTCTGCGGCACCTCCCACTGAATTCACGCTGACGACTCACCCACTACCCTTTTTCAGCTGCTGCTTCCATCCCAGCACTCGCGCCTTGTTCCCTTCCGCTTCGGCTTCGGGGACCATGCCTTTTTTTTGATACAGGATCGAGAGGCTGGTGTGGGCGAGGACGTCGTCAGGGTCGAGTTCGGCGATGCGCTTGGAGACTTCGATGGCATCGTCGAGGCGGTTCAGGTCCTGGAGGGCGCGGCTCAGGCCGTGGAGGGCGTCGGTGAAGGTGGGGTCGGCGGCCAGCGATTTGCGGTATTCGGCGACGGCTTGTTCATGATGTCCTTCGGCGACCAGATCGAGCGCGGCGTAGTAGTGGTCTTCGGCTTGTCGGACTTGCGAGGGATTGGGGTTGTGGTTGGGCGCGTCGTCGGGCATCTTGCGGGGTCCTGGGTGAGTCTAGCATGTGAAAGTTGAGCGAGGGTGCCGCCCCTACGGGGCTCGCGTCGCGGCTGCGCTTCCCCGGGGCTTACGCCCCGGGCTTTCATATTCCGCCGCTTCGCGGCTGGGTTTGGCAGAGCGGACGCGCCCATGCAGAAGCGCTGGGCTAGTCATGATCGCCCGTCGGAGTGTGCGCGAGCACTCGGTCGCCCGTCCGGGACTTCAATCGCTTCTTCCACTGTTCCCAGGGCTGAAGCGCGGGGCTGAGCTCGAACGCCCCCTTCGAGTTCGCTCAGGCAGGCTCTCCGGGGCGGGATTTCGGACAGTGGTTACACTGGAATTCCCGACGATTAGTACTCACGCATGCACTCGGGGCTGGAGTGAAAATCGACAGAGCGGGCTGGTCCGGCGACCCCGGTATCCCGACGCGCTTACTTCTGCAGCTTTGACGAGGTGCTGTTGTCCATGCTGGCATCCGACGCGTTGCCGATCGCGTTGCCGGAGACCACCAACTCCACGCGCCGGTTCTGCTGGCGGCCTTCGGGAGTGTCGTTGGAGGCGACGGGCTCGCTCTTGCCGAAACCGCTGGCGGTGATTGCGTCGGACGAGATGCCCTGTGCTACCAGGTAGTCGCTCACTGCCTGGGCCCGCTGCTCAGAAAGGCGGCGGTTGTATTCGTCGGTTCCGATGCTGTCGGTGTGGCCTTCGACGGCCAGATGAAGGCCCTGGTAAGCGAGCACGATGCCGGACACTTTTGCCAGGCGCTCGCGGGCGCCGGGCAACAACTCGAAGCTGCCGCTCTTGAAGAGAACGTCGGACATGTTGGCGATCAGGCCACGGGCGGTGTCGCGCGTGGCAAGCACGCTGTTGAGCTGCTGCAACAAGCGCGCGCGCATTTCCTGTTTCTCTTTCTCTGCCTGCTGGCGGAGCTGATCGGATTCCGCTGCGGCCTTGCGGGCTTTGTCGGCTTCGACGGCCAGCGCTTGCTGCTGGGCGACGGCTTCGGCTTTGGCTTTCTCGGCTTCGGCTTTTTGGCGGGCGGCTTCTTCGGCGGCTTGCTGCGCTTCCGCCTTGGCAGCCTCGGCTTGGGCTCGTGCGGCATCGGCATCGGCGCGGGCGCGGGCTTGGGCTTCGGCTTCTTCGCGGGAGCGGGCGGCTCTCTCTTCGGCCGCTCTCTTGTCTGCAGCGGCCTGAGCCTGCGCTTCTTCTTCGGCTTTTTGCTTCACGGCCATTACGCGTGATTCCTCGGCGGTCTGGGCAGCTTCGCGTGCGGCCGCTTCGACCGAGAGGCGCGGCTGCTTTTGCCGATAGGCTTCTTCGGCCTGGCGCAACTGCTGCTCGGCTTTCGTCAGAATGGACGTTGCGTATCGGTCCGCTTGGGCCACGTGCGCAATACGGACCGCGTTACGGGCTTCAAACAGCGCCAGCGGAGTCTTGGAGTCGATACCGAAGATGGCATCCTGAATGTGAGTATTGGTCGAAGAGTAAGTGCCGCTGCGGAGGAGTTCGTACTTGGCGCTGATCTCCTCTCCGCCGGAGCCGGCCGCGAACACATTCTCCATTACGACCATGTTGCCGGGCTGGCTGACGGCGGAATACGGTTCGGCGGTCACGATCATGCCAAAGGTCTGCAAGTCGGTGAACGCTTTCACGTGGCCCTTACCGTGGTCCAGGCTAACCTCTCCCAAGTTCACGGCGCGCCCTTGCGGAGAGACCGCCCACATCACATAGGTCAGATATTCGAGGCCAAACTTGGTGGCGTCTTCCATGCCCTCGAACTTGGCTTCGATCTGGATGTTGGTTTTCTTGGCCTCAACCTTGGCTTCGCCCGAGCCGCGCTGCATCAGGTCCGTCCCCTGGAAGTCAATCTTGCTGGTTCCGCCGGGCCGGTAGTGCAGGGCCTTGGTGGTGCGGACGACGACCTCCGTCTGCGCGGGGGAAGATTGCGATTGGGCAGTTGCGAGAGAAACCGCAGTGAAAAGCAACACAGCCAGATGTTTGTTCACGTCAGCCTCGTCAGGAGGTCCTGAAAAACTATGTCAATTTTTCGAAAAGCAACCTCATCAGCGGGGAGGGCGCGGGTTCCACCGCACCGTGCAGGGTTCGTAACGCGGTTCGCCCTGGAACCAGTTTCGTGCGCTGGTTCACGATGAGATACCGCTAATAGTGTAAGTGCGCAACGGGCGAGTGGGAAAGAACGGTAGGTTCAGGGAGCGAATAGCACTTTCGTCATGTTGGCGCGCTTTGCCTGCAGGCGAACGATATCGTCCCTAACGGGTCACGGTCTCTTGCCAAGCGACTCGACACTTACGTGCCGGGCTTCGTGTTTCGCGGCAGAGCGGCTGGTGTGTTTTTCAACACGCACAAAAAAGCCGGAACCCGAAAGTTCCGGCTGTCCAGTTAGTGGTTGCCCGGATAAAACTTTTTAAGCTTGGCGGCGCGTCCCCCGGGGTTAAAACCCCTACTTTGCGCGTCCTCAACGGCAGGCTGAAGCCGTGCCCTCCCAAGCCCGGCTATGCGCTGCGTCGTGGCCGCACTGTCAGATCTCTCACTTGCGTCAGGATGCTCGACATCTGCATACCGTTCAACTGAGCCACATAAGGAAGAATATCGGCGATGAACTGATCTTCCATCAGTTCGCGAACTTCTTCCTGGCGATTTCGTTCCCCGCCGGTGAGCAAGTCGGGCACACTGACTTCGAGGGCCCGCGCCAGGCGCTCCAGCGACGAGAGCGTGGGCGTGGCCTTTTCGTTTTCGATCTTGGAAACGTAGGTGCGCGGCACCGCCATCCGGCCCGCCAATTGACGCTGGCTCAGGCCACTGCGCAGGCGCAGCGACCGGATCGAGTTTGCCAGATTCAGATGACCGCGGCCGTTGCCGTTGATCGGCATGATCTGCGGTATCGGATCGGGCGCGACCAACTCGACCTCATCCTCGTCTAAAGACAGATGACACCGGCGGCACAGATTATTGGTTGTACGGAATTGAACTAGAAGACAGCGATCACAACGAACAACCTCCCGTGAATCGACGGGAGCGAGTGTAGTGGCCATTCAGGGTTTGGGAGTGCCAGAGCGCGGGGCTACTCTCAAAGCCAACTGCAGGGTAATCTGCTGGATAGGGGCTGTGGAAGTCAAGGAAAAAGTAGGGCAAAACACGGTCTTTGTATAAGAAAATCCTAATTAGGCGGCGAAAACCAGGAGAAAACAGGTATAAAACCATGAATCAACGCGCGGAGGCATGGGGGTTACTAACTGAGTTCACCCAGTCGGAAAGCCTGCGGAAACATGCACTTGCGGTCGAGGCTTGCATGCGGGCCTATGCCCGGAAGGTCGGAGGAGAGGAAGAACTTTGGGGAGTGACTGGGTTGCTGCATGATTTTGATTATGAGCGGTGGCCTTCGTTGGACGATCACCCCTATCGCGGGAATGAAATTCTGACGGAGCGTGGGTGGCCGGAGGAAATCCGGCGCGCGATTATGTCGCATGCGGAGTACTCGGGCGTGACTCGCGATACACCGATGGAGAAGGCGTTGTTCGCGTGCGACGAGCTTGCGGGATTTATTACTGCCTGCGCCCTGGTCAAGCCCGGCAAGTCGTTGGCCGAGGTGGAAGCCAAGTCTGTGCGGAAGAAAATGAAAGACAAGGCTTTCGCCCGCAGTGTGAATCGGGATGACATTGTGAACGGGGCATTAGATTTGGGCGTGGAGTTGGAGGAGCACATTGCGTTTTGCATTGAGGCGATGAAGGAGATTGCGGGGGAGTTGGGGCTGGACGGGAGTGGGGTGAAGACCGCTTCCACCAATGCAACGTAGAGACGCGGCTTGTCGTGTCTGAAAACTTCACATTAAATTTACCGCACCGCCTCCGCCACCTTCCCGGCCGCGATCGTCTCCGCGATCCGCGCGAAGTCCTGGTACATCACGCGGTCTTTGTCCATCGTCGCGCAGACCGCTCGGATCGCGGCGTGCGCATGCTGTAGCGGCTTCGAAGTCTTGAGCGGCGCGAGGAAGTCTAGCGCCTGCGCCGCCGCCATGGCTTCTATGGCGAGCGTGTTGCGTGTGTTCTCGACAATCTTCTTTAGCTTGATGGCCGCCGTCATGCCCATGGACACGTAGTCTTCTTTGTTGCCGGAAGTGGTGATGGAGTCGACTGATGCGGGGTGCGCCAGCACTTTGTTCTCGCTGACCAGGGCGGCGGCGGTGACTTGCGGCATCATGAAGCCGGAGTTCAGTCCGGCGCCGGGCGCGAGAAAGGGTGGCAGGCCTTCGCTAAGCGCGGGGTTTACCAAGCGTTCGAGCCGTCGTTCGCTTATTCCTGCGAGCGCACTGAGCGCGATCGCGAGAAAATCGAGCGCAAAGGCCAAGGGCTCGCCGTGGAAGTTGCCGCCGGAGAGCACGTCGCCTTCACCATCGGCGGCCTTGAAGTTCTTGACGAAGACGAGCGGGTTATCGACGGCGGAGTTTGCTTCGGTTTCAAATATGGCACGACAGTGCGCGAGCGTATCGCGCACCGCGCCGTGGACTTGCGGGATGCAGCGCAGGGAGTAGGCGTCCTGCACGCGTCCACAGTCACGATGCGACTCGCGGATCTGGCTTCCTTCGAGCAGGCGTCGGAGGTTCGCCGCGGTCCTGGTCTGGCCGGCATGTGGGCGGGCTTTGTGGATGCGTTCGTCATAGGCGACGTCGGTGCCTTTGAGCGCATCGCACGCCATCGCGCCGATGACGTCGGCGGAATCGACCAGCGTCTCGGCGGCGAGCAATGAAAGTGTGCCGACGGCCAGCATGGCCTGGGTGCCGTTGATCAACGACACGGCTTCTTTGGCTTCGAGCACGAGTGGCTTGATTTGCGCGCGCTTCAACGCTTCCGCGCTCGAGATGCGCGAGCCTTTGTCATCGAAGCATTCGCCTTCGCCGATCAACGCCACCGCCAGATGCGCAAGCGGGGCCAGGTCGCCGCTGGCGCCCACGCTGCCCTGCGATGGCACGAATGGCGTTACGCCCCGGTTGAGCATTTCGCAGATGGTGTCGATGATCGTGGCACGCACCCCCGAGTTCCCCTTCGAGAGCGAGTTGGCGCGGAGCAGCATCATGGCGCGCGTTTCGGAAATCGCCAGCGGCTCGCCAACGCCGACGGCGTGCGAGCGCACCAGGTTGACTTGCAGTTCGCGGATCTGCTCGCCGACGATGCGGACATCGCTCAACTTGCCGACGCCAGTGGTAATCGCGTAGGAGACTTTGTTGTTGGCGACGAGCGCGTCTACCACGGCGCGGGCGCGGACGACGGCTTCACGCGCGTCGGGATCGAGGAGCACGGGCCGACGGGCGTTGAGATCAGCAACTTCGCGCACCGCCTCTAAAGTCAGATCGTTTCCGTTGATGTGCAAGGCTTTCAAAATGAGTTCTCAGTTCCCGGTTCTCAGTTCCCAGTTGCAGGTCACAGGTTTCGGGTGACAGGCGTCAGGAACACCTTCCGCCGTGGCAGTTCCATGCTCATTGCTTTGCCGCCGCTGCGCGAAATACATTCATGTACTTTTCGGGCAATGCGCGCGGCTTCATCTGTTTGTCAGCTACGATGTGCGTCGTTTCTCCTTCGGCCAGCAGCTCACCGGTGTCCGCCCGCATGAGTTCGTATCCGAAGTGAATCATCTTGTCTCGTATGTTCTTCAGGCGCGTGCGAACCAGGACCTCGTCATCATAGAGCACGGGGGCCTTGTAGCGGCAGCGGGCGTCGACCACCGCTATGTGACAGTCATCTTCCTTTTCCATTTCCTTATATGTGAAGCCGAGCTGGCGCAGCAACTCGACACGTCCGACTTCGAACCAGATGAAATGATTCGAGTGATACACGATGCCCATCTGGTCGGTCTCGGCGTAGCGCACGCGAATGCGGGTCTCGTTGACCACGGGCTGCGACTTGGCGGACGCTGTCGTTGTCAGCTCGCTCATCGACCTGTCCATTTCGGCGTACGCTTTTCGAGAAACGATGTTACGCCTTCGCGGAAATCGGCCGTGGCACGAATGCTCGCGTTCTCGCGCACGGCGGCCTCGATCTGGGCGTCGAGCTCGGCCCGGGCATGTTCGCTGAGCAGGCGCTTGGTGTAGGCGAGCGAAGCTGGACTATTCTCCATCAACTGCGCGGCTAGTTCGCGCGCGCGGCCGAGCAATTTTTCCGCTGGGACAATCTCATTGATCAGGCCAAGGCGTAGTGCTTCCTGCGCGTCGAAAAGTCGTCCCGTGAGCAGCAGGTCGCGAGCAGCCTTATCGCCAACCTGGCGGAGCAGGAACGTCGAAACAATTGCCGGAACGAAGCCGATCCGCACTTCTGTATATCCAAATTTCGCTTCGGGTACAGCGAGCGTGAAGTCACAAAGCGTGGCGAGGCCAGTGCCTCCTGCGACGGCGGGCCCGTTGACCGCAGCGATTGTCGGCTTGGGGAAGTCGTAGAGGGAGCGGAAGAGGTCCGCCATCTTTCTGGAGTCTTCGAGATTCTGTTCGGGAGTGCGGCCGGTCAGCGCTTTCAGGTTGTCGAGGTCCATCCCCGAGCAGAAGGCCTTCCCTGCCCCGGTGAGGATCAATACCTGCGCGGACGAATTCTTCACCTCTTCCAGCGCACGCAGGAGATCATCAATCAGTTCGTAGCTGATGGCGTTGCGCTTCTCGGGACGGTTGAGCGTCAGAGTGGCAATGCCGGAATCGAAGGCGAGTTGGAGAGTGCTGTAATTCATTCTGCTGTCAGGCCCGTTCCTCTCGGGATGATCATCATCAATCTGCAGCCAACGATGTTTTGTACCGGGTCCCGATTTCTGCGGTTGCCCGTACTAAGGCGTCCAACGGTTTGAGCAATGGTAACTGCGCACCGCGATTGCTTAAAGCTTCGACTACTTTCTCAGTTGGAATATTTCCCACTAAATCATCCTGCGCAAACGGACATCCGCCCAACCCTCCAATCGCAGAATCGAAGCGGCGGCAACCCGCGTCATAGGCGGCCAGCACTTTCGCAGCCGCTTCGTCGGGGCGGCTGTGCAGGTGAACGCCGATCTCGAGGTAGTCGTACTTCGCCAACACGGCAGAAACGACTTCACGGATCTTCTGCGGCGGCGCCAGCCCGACCGTATCAGCCAGCGAGATCATGTGAATGTCCTGCACTTCGAGCAGTCCGACGGCTTCGACGACTTCGTCCACGGTCCAGGGATCGCCGTAGGGATTGCCGAAGGCCATGGAAATATAAACGACGGTCTCGAGCCCGGCGTCACCGGCTTGCTTCTCGATCTTTTCCAATTCTTCGATGGCATCTTCGAGTGTCTGGCGCTGGTTGTTCTGGAGGAACGTCGGCGAAATTGAATACGGGAAGCCTAGCGTGTGTACTGCCTGGGTGTTGATCGCGCGCTGCGCGCCTTTTTCGTTAACGACGATGCCAATGATCTCGACGTCATCGGGAGGATCGAGTTCTTTCAGTACGTCTTCGGAGTCCGCCATTTGCGGTACGGCGTTGGGCGAGACGAATGAGATAGCGTCGATGTGCTTGAAACCGGCGCTGATCAAAGCCTGAAGATAGTTGACCTTCAGATCCGTGGGGATCTGGCCTTTGAGGCCTTGCCAGGCATCGCGCGGGCACTCGATGAGCTTGACCTGTTCTGACATCTTCAATGACTGACGTCCGACAAAATACCAAGATTGGTTAGCTCGTTCCGGAGAATAGCTTCGTGCTGCTTCTCGCGGTCGGTCGACCATATCCCTGGGAGGACAACGATTTCAAAACGGCCGAATTCACTACCCATCAATCGCTGCCAGACATGTTTTAGATGACGAGCAGCCTTAGCGGCATCGGGCAACTGAGGCGGCATTTCGATCAAAATCAAGAGTTTGTTGGGAGCCGGATGCAGAGCAAGATCTACAATAGTTCCCCGAAGCTGTTTAGGCAGCCGGGTCTCGATTTCGACTGCCCACTCGACTGTCTTTAGGTCGGGCGTCCTAATGATGCCATCCAAGTCTGCTCGAATCCCTTCGAGCGTAATTGATCTTGCATAAGAGTCTGCACTCCATCCCTGACCCACGACATTCGCTATTAGCCTCTTGCCGTATGAATCGTGTTCGCCCATGCGAGGAGCCCTTACGTCTGCAGCACTCCCACCTTAAACTCTGGCACCTCCGGGTTGAGCGCTGCTGCCTCTAATGCCTGCGTGATTGCCTGCCGCGTCTCCATCGGATCGATGATCTTGTCGATCCACAAGCGGGCGGCGCCGTAGCGGGGATCGGTCTGCTCGTCGTAAGTTTTCTTTACGGAGTCGAACAGTTCTTTCTTTTCTTCTTCGTTTAGCTTCTTTCCGTCGCGTTCGAGTTGCTTGACTTTGATTTCGACGAGAGTCCCGGCGGCCGAGTCTCCGCTCATGACGGCGTATCTCGCGGTCGGCCAGGCGAAGACGAAGCGCGGGTCATAGGCTTTGCCACACATGGCGTAGTGTCCGGCGCCGAAGGAACCACCGACGATCACCGCGATCTTGGGCACAACGGAATTCGACACTGCGTTCACCAGCTTGGCTCCGGCCTTGATGATGCCGCTCCATTCGGCATCGCGGCCGACCATGAAACCGTTTACGTCATGAAAAAAGACGAGTGGCACAAGATTTTGGTTGCAGTCCATGATGAAGCGCGCGGCTTTTTCGGCCGACTCGGTGTAGATGACGCCGCCGAACTCCACGCGTTTGTGGCCTTCGTGGTCGGTCTGGTGCGCGTGCAGTTTCTGATTGGCTACGATTCCGACGGCAAATCCGCCGATGCGAGCGTAGCCGCAGATCATGGTCTTGCCATATTCTGCCTTGTATTCGTCGAAGCGGCTTTCGTCCACGATGCGCGCCAGGATTTCCTTCATGTCGTAGGGACGCGCTGGCGATGCGTCATAGATTCCATAAATTTCTTCCGCGGTCAGGGCCGGATCGGCGGGCTGCTTGCGATCCCATAGCGAACGGCGACGGTATCCCCACTTCTCGACCAGCGAGCGGATGCGAGCGAGACAGGCTTCGTCGTTGGGTTCGCGAAAATCAACCGTACCGCTGATGGCGGAGTGCATGGCTGCGCCGCCCAGCTCTTCGGCGGAGATTTTCTGCCCGATTGCCGCCTGCACGAGCGCGGGCCCGGCGAGAAACAGGCCGCTGCCATCAGTCATCAGGACGTTATCGCACATCACCGGCAGATATCCGCCGCCCGCAACGCACATTCCCATGATGGCCGCAATCTGCGGAATGCCCATCGCCGACATGACGGCGTTATTGCGAAATACGCGGCCAAAGTCGTCGGTATCGGGGAAGACATCTTCCTGGAGGGGCAGGAACACGCCGGCGGAGTCGACCAGGTAGACGGTCGGGATGCGATTCTCGATCGCGATGTTCTGGGCGCGGATGACCTTCTTGGCGGTCATCGGGAAAAACGCGCCGGCTTTCACGGTAGCGTCGTTCACGATCAGCATGACGAGACGCGTGTGGATGCGTGCTAACCCTGTGACCACTCCAGCTGCGGGAGCGCCGCCCCACTCTTCGTACATGCCGTGAGCGGCATAGGCTCCGAGCTCAAAAAATGTTCCCGGATCGGCGAGTAGGTTGATGCGCTCGCGGGCGGTCAGGCGATTCTTGGAGTGCTGGCTTTCGATTCCTTTAGCACCGCCGCCTTCGCGGATTTTCTCTTCTTCATTGCGGATCTGCGCCACCAGGTCGGCGAGGGCTCGCATGTTGGATTCGAAGCGCAGAGAACTGGGGTCCACTTTGGTGGTGAGGACATTGTTCACGGTGAGAGCGGTCGAATCGGTGCGGTCAGCCATGAGAACGGATCGAAACACCTTACCCTATAACAGCGGCGCGGAAGGCGCAATGTGGGCGGTTGGGCGGGCGCTACAATCCTGAAATGCTGCGCAGGTTGGAATCGTGGCCCGACTGGAAGGTTGCCATGGCTCTGACGGCGGCCTTGCGGATCGTTTATTCCGGGATGGCTGCCGTGGTTTCATTCTTTCTCCATCCTGACCCGGCGGTCATCCACAGTAATGCGCTCACCGAGAATCTGCCGGCGCTGGGCAGTTGGCACTACGCCCTGCTCGGGGTCTGGGAGCGCTTCGACACGCTGTGGTACCTGCGGATCGCACAACACGGCTACGACCTGCCCCGAGCCGTGATTTTCTATCCTCTTTATCCGGCGGCGATCCGGCTTGTGAGTTGGGTGTTGCCACCGACCGTAGCGGCACTGCTGGTCTCAACCGTCGGGGCATTTTTTTTCTTCTGGGGCCTGCTGCGTTTGGGACGTGAGGAGTTGACGGAGATGGGTAGGCTCCGCATGGTGCTACTGGTGTGCGTGTGGCCGACCAGCTTCATCCTGTTCGCGGGCTATGCGGAATCGCTGACTCTGGCCTTGATTGTCTGGGCCATCATATTTGCCCGGGGCGGCCGCTGGTGGGCTGCGGCGGCGTGTGGAATGTTAGCGGGAGTGAGCCGTCCTTCAGGAGTGCTGGTGGCAATTCCGCTGGCTCTTCTGGCCCTACGCAGCCGGCGGCTTTCGTCGCTGGTCGTGCTGCTCACCCCGGAAGGATTGCTGGGTTATTGGGGATGGCTGCGGTGGTCGGGACGCCTTTCAGTGGTGGAGGCCTATCGGAGCTACCAAGGCTCGACGCTTGCGCCGCCATGGGCGAGCGCGTGGGAGGCGCTGCGACTCATCATTACGGAGCACGATGGGCTGCTGGCCACCAAGCTCGGGCTGGTATTGCTGGTGGCGGCGATTAGCCTACGTCGCGAAGTGCGGATCGAGGACAAACTGTTCGCGCTGGCAGTTATTCTTCAAATGCTGATGTACACGGGACGGCCTCTGTTGGGGGCGGCGCGGTATTTGCTACCCGTGTATCCCGCGTTTGTGGAGCTGGGACGTTACGCTGAGCGGCAATGGACCTGGAAGCAGCTGGCCTTTTACTTGGCCGCCTTCGGATTTCTGAATGGGATGTGGATGTGGGCGTTTCTGAACTGGTCGCTGGTGTTCTAAAGGTCCTCCCGCAATTGCATTACTGACCCCGACTGCCAATGGGTTGATGATTGAATACCAATCTTGACTTCCTGAACCCCTCGAAGCAACATTGCGTTAACCCAACAGCGACTACCTTCAGGAGTGACCTTCATGCGGTTCCTTGTTTTCGCACCGGAATCTGCGCTTTCCTGTTATTTGCAGCGATCCCGATCACTCGCGCCCAGCAGCACGCGCCGGCCGGTATCCAGAACATCGACCACGTCATCTTCATCGTTAAGGAAAACCGCACGTACGACAACATGTTCGGCACGTTAAACCCCACTTACGGAAAAAAAACGTGCGCGCTCTCCACCGGACAGGTCATCCTGATGAGCCGCGCTGCCGATCGCTATCCCCACGACATCGACCACAGTTTTGCCGCTGCTGTGCTGGCCATGAACGGCGGCAAGATGAACCAGTTCGATCTCATTAACCTCGGCAACATCGACAGCGGCGATCTCGACGGCGATTTCCTCACCTGCCGCCAATTCATTAGCGCCGACATTCCAAACTATTTCGCTTACGCCCGGCACTTCGCGCTCGGAGCCAAGATGTTTTCCTCGCTGCATGGACCCAGCTTTCCGAATCACCTCTACACCATCGCGGCTGACTCTTTCGGCGTGTTGGACAATCCGTTCCACAGCCTCACCTCGTTCAGTTGGGGATGTGATGCCCCGAATAACGAAGAAGATCAGGAACTGGTCCGAGTCCTGTTACCGAGCGGCATCATCACCAAACAGTTCCCTTGCTTTACCGGCGTCAAGACCATGGCTGAGTCCCTCGACAATGCCGGCGTCAGCTGGAAGTATTACGCGCCCCCGAACACCGACCCCGGCTACATCTGGTCGACCTTCGACGCCATTAGCGACGTGCGTAACGGCGCGGACTGGAACAAGGTCGTAGACACCAGCAACTTCGTCGCCGACATTCAGAAAAACCAGCTGCCCGCTGTCAGCTGGGTCATCACTCCCGCGTGGCAGAGCGAGCATGCCTACCAGAGCACGTGCGAAGGCGAAAATGCCACGGTTATGGAGCTGAACGCACTGATGAACAACGCCGCTCTGTGGAACAAGACCGCCGTGTTCATCATCTGGGACGACTTCGGCGGGATCTACGACCACGTTGCGCCGCCCGATCTCGATACCTTCGGCCTCGGACCACGCGTGCCCCTGCTGGTCATTTCCCCTTACGCCCGAAAGGGGTATATCTCTCCCACGCGGTATGAATTCTCATCTGTGCTGAAGTTCATTGAGGAGCGGTTCAGCCTTCCTCCACTCGGCACTCGCGATGCCAACGCCAACGACATCACTGACAGCTTCAATTTTTCGCAGACGCCGCTGCCGCCGCTCATTCTTGCGCCGCGCCAATGTCCTCTACTCTCGGCCACGCAAGCCAGCTTGGGAACGGCGGTAACGGGAGTGGCGAGCACGGCGATCACGCGATCTCGAAATCTACAATTCCCGGCCTACTCCGCTCACCATCGACTCGATTGTTAGTAGCAATCCGCAATTTTCGGTGGCTGGCACAAGCTGTACTGCCAGGGTCGATTGCTCTACCGGCGTCGCGAATTACTGTTCGGCCGGTGCTGTCCTCAACCCGCAAAGCGTCGACGGCAGTTGCACACCATCATGCAGCATTTGCATAACGTTCACACCCTCCGGCACCGGAAAGAAAACGGGCAAGATCACTGTCTCTGATAGCGACAGCACTAGCGCGCAGACCACTGCCGTCAGCGGCTTGGGTACGTTCGTCGAGCTCGCACCTACGACTTTGCGATTCGCCGGTACGCCGCTCGGATCTTCGTCGACACTTCCTGTAACTCTGACCAATGTCGGTTCCACCGCAGTGAGCATCATTTCGATCAGCGGGATTGACGACTATACCGCTTCGCATAATTGCGGATCGTCGGTGCCACCCAGCGGAACCTGTACGATCAACGTGACCTTCACACCGACAGTCTCGGGCTCGCGTCCGGGAGCGCTGACCATTCTCAGCAGCGATCCAGCCAGTCCGGAGCGTGTCGATCTGGTCGCAAATGGTCTAGGCATCGTGCTCAAGCCTGGATCGCTCAGCTTTGGATCTCAAACGGTCGGCACAACCAGCGCTCCCCAGACCGTCACCATTACCAATAAGAACGCGACGCCGGTGCTGGTAGGAGACATCAGCGCCACCGATGACTTCGTCGTCTCGGCGAATAGTTGCCCCGCTACGTTGGGATCGCAGCAGGGTTGCACCATCCAGGTTGAGTTCTCGCCCGACGAAACTGGCTCGATATCGGGCACCGTTCTCATCAGCGACAACGATTCCAGCAGCCCGCAAAAACTCAACGTGTCAGGTATGGGAAAATAGAAGGTGAGACCGCTGGCAAGGTCAACACCTCGCCATGAGCGAGAAGGCTTTTCTGAGAATTTAGCCGCGCCGCAGAGAACGATTCTTTCTCTTCGTCCTTGTATTCTTTTCTATCCTAAGCCCCCATGCTGTGCGCAGAGCGCCGGCCAGAACGTCTTCGCTCACTTGCGCCAGACGAATGTGGGTCATTCCCATCTTGCCCCATCCACCCCGAATGGGTAGAAAAACTTCTGGCAACTCCCGGACAAATTCAGCCTGCTGCCCCGGCGTCAGCATCAAGTTCCCATAGCCCTGATCTTGCGACGCGAGCGTAGCAAAGATCCTGCCTCCTACACGGAAGTCGGGCGCCCCCATGTGCGAGGCTTCCTCGGCACCTTCGAGGCTCAAAGCAATCCGGCGAAAATCTGCTGCATTCATCGTGAATCACTCCGATTGATCGTCGCGGATGTTGCACCATGCCAGTCCAGGATTTTATTGAAGCACGCTTTTGCCAGCCACGCTACACTGCCGGCACTCCATGCGGATTCACGTGTTCGCGGATGAACTGAACGATGTCGTCCATCGGCGTGCCGGGCTGGAAGATTCCGGACACGCCAATTTTCTTCAAACCTTCGACATCCTGGTCGGGGATGATGCCGCCGACCAGCACCAGGACGTCGTCCATTTTGTTTTGCTTCAGCAGGTCCATGACGCGCGGCACGATGGCATTGTGCGCGCCCGAGAGAATCGAGAGGCCGATGACTTGCACGTCTTCCTGTAGGGAGGCGTTGACGATCATTTCGGGCGTTTGGCGAAGGCCGGTGTAGATGACTTCCATACCAGCGTCGCGCAGGGCGCGGGCGATGACTTTGGCGCCGCGGTCGTGGCCGTCCAGGCCGGGCTTGGCGACCAGGACGCGGATCTTGGGGTCAGGCATCGTCCTCATTTAACCACAGAGGGCGCGGCGGAGCACAGGGGTGCACAGACCTCCCTTATCGAGATAATGCGAGGGCGGATGCCCTCGCGACGGTCGCGGGGCGCGGGCGCTACGGAATCTGCCGAGCTTCGCTCGGCAGGATGGGTCAGAGACCCACAACCCGTCCCCACACGAGCCTTACGGTTTCACTCCGAGCTGCCAGAAAAGGAACGAATACATGTCGGTGTTCTCTTCGATCTGTTTGGCGACGGGTTTGCCTTGTCCGTGGCCGGCTTTGGTTTCGATCCGCAATAGGATCGGTCGCTCTTTGCTGGCGCCGTTCTTCGCTTCCGCTTGCATGAGCGCAGCCATTTTCTTGGCGTGCATGGGATCGACGCGGGTGTCAGTATCGGCGGTCATAAAGAGGATTGCCGGATACTCCTGTCCCGCTTTCACATGATGATAGGGCGAATAGGCGTAGAGCCACTCGAACTGCTTGGCGTCATCGGCGGAGCCATATTCGGGGATCCAGAGTTTCGCGATCTGGAAATTCTGGTAGCGCAGCATGTCGAGAAGCGGGACTGCGCAAATTACGGCGCGGAACAGATCGGGGCGCTGCGTGATCATGGCGCCCATCAGCAAGCCTCCGTTCGAGCCGCCGAGGATCGAGAGATGATCTTTGTTAGTGTATTTCTGCGCAATCAGATATTCAGCGGCGGCGATAAAGTCGTCAAAGACATTCTGCTTCTTTTCGAGCATCCCGGCGCGATGCCAGTCCTCGCCGAATTCGGCGCCCCCGCGCAGGTTGGCAACCGCGTAAATGCCGCCGTGCTCCATCCACAAATACATACTGCGGCTGAACGATGGGGTTTCTGAAACGTTGAAGCCGCCGTAGCCGGTCAGCAGTACTGGATTTTTGCCGTTCTTTTCAATCTCTTTCTTGCTGACAACGAACATCGGCACGCGCGTGCCATCTTTCGAGTTGTACCAGACCTGCCGAACCTCAAAGGCCGAAGGATCGATGGAAGGCGCGTCAACCTTGGCCCACAGAGACGTTTTGCCCGCTCCCAGGTCATAGCGGTAGATCGACGGGGGCACAGTGAAGGACTGAAAACCGAAGAAGAGTTCCGGGCTATCCCATTTCCCCGCGGTGGCAAAAACACTCCCGATCGTAGGCAATGGAATGTCCGCAAGCTTTTTGCCATCGATATCGAAGATTTTCAGTTCGGAACTGGCGTTGTGCTCGTATTGCGCGAATAGTTTTCCGCCGGTGACGCTGGCACTCTGCAGCACGGCGTCAGTCTGTGGGATCAGTTCCTTCCAGTTTTCGCGCTTGGGATTAGCCGCGTCGGCAACGAATACGCGATAGCGCGGGGCATCTTCGTTGGTCGTGATGTAAAGCTTGCCCTTTAAGAAATCGGCGCTGTAGAGAAACTCTTTGCCGGTGGTGATCTCGACCGGTGGATTCTTCGAGGCGAGATCCTGGAGATACAGCTCACTCTTGGTCCAGCCTTGAAAAACCGTGATCAGCAGCCAGCGGCCGTCTTCCGAAAGGCTGACGCCGGGAATGTCCTGGGCATTGCGGCCTTCGCCGAACAAAAGCTGATCCTTGTCGGGATCGCTACCAAGATCGTGATAGAAAACCTTGACGTGATAGACCTCTTCGCCGGCTGGAACATCCCCTTTCTTGGGATGGCGCGTGTAATAAAAGCCGGAGTCGTCCTTCTTCCAAGCCACGCTGGCGAAGCGCGTGCGTTCGATGGTGTCGGGCAACAGCTTGCCGGTCGCGCTCTCCACGAGGCGCAGTGTGCTTTCTTCCGAACCATTGGGAGAGGTGCCATAGGCTATGTACTTGCCGTCGTCGGTCGGGAACCACCAGTCGAGTGCCACCGTGCCGTCGGTGGACATCTTGTTCACGTCCACCAGCACGCGATCGGGGCTGTCGAGGCCTTCACGAACGTAGAGCACGGGCTGATTCTGGTTGCCTTCACGTCGGGTATAGAAGTAGTACTTGCCGCCGATCTGCGGCGCGCCCACGTTGCCGATGGTCAGCAACTGCGAGAGGCGCGCATTGATCCGGTCGCGTCCGGGCAACGGGTCGAGCAGGCTACGGGTGTAGGCCAACTCCTGCTCGACGTACTGCTTGGTATCGGGGTCGTCGCGGTTTTCGAGGTAGCGGTAGCGGTCGACAATCTTATGTCCCTGGATCGTATCCTCAACCGGCGCCACCTTGGCTTTCGGAGGACCGGCGGAGAGGGTCGAATCCGCCGCCCAAACCATGACTGCCGCGCCCGTTAGCAGGAAGATGAAAAAGGCAAGCAAACGAAAGCCTCCCGGCATAAACACCTCGCTGGTTATTTGTTTCGATGTCTTCTCTTTAGATTGAGAGCAGAGTCATAGGTTAGCAGAACTCCGGGCCCATAGACGCTCGGGAAAGAGCGCGGCAGCAGGTTTTCCTGGGAACAGTCCGCGACCTGGAGGGGTTGAAGTTCCCAAATCTGTCCTGCCTCTGATATGATTTTAGAGAAGCTGACCGCGCGCAAGCCAGCGCGCCACCACTCCTCAGTAGCTCAATGGCAGAGCATCCGGCTGTTAACCGGAGGGTTGTAGGTTCGAGTCCTACCTGAGGAGCCATTCTTTCAGCGTTCTGGATTGCTCACATTACGCTAAAAAACCTCAGGCAGCGTGGTTGAACGGCAAACCTTGGACGACAGGGCGTGGTGCAGACCCCAGCAGCGCAGCGTTCAGGGTGGCCGTAGCGCACGCAGGCCAACAGGCGCGGATCGCCGAAGCCAACCCGACGGGAAAAATCCCATCAGAAAACTGTCAGCGAGCGGAATGAGTGGCCAGCACTTTGGGTGCCGAACTCTAGTTACCGCTGTGATCCACCATCCGGATGGTAGACAGATATGACTATCAGGCTACAGGAGTTACACCTCACACCTGTTCCATATTGGGCATCGGTTCTGCTTGTGCTCACTATTTGCCATCGTTAGAAGTCATTAATCCAAGGAATACTGTCGCTAATACATGATGTAAGTCCCGCCAGTAAGGGGCAACAGCATCGTGATCTCACGTCCAGACATCGGTATCTAACGGACATGGGGCTGCGCAATGCCGCGCAATGGTGACAGGCAGGTGAAATGAAGACCAAGCCCCCGGTGAATCGGAAGGCGCAACTGGCATTCGCGTTAGCGGTCATGACCTTGCTGGCCGTGGGTGGGATCTCCTATCGCGGCACAGCCGTGTCCATTGAAAACGCCCGATGGGTACGGCATACCCACGAAGTTCTCGAGGATCTTCATGATCTGCGCTTCGCCATGGAGGGCCAGATCATGGATGAGTTTCGCGTGGTAGTTCGCAAGATGGAGGACGAAGAACTGCGCTTGCTGGCGCAGGGCAACGCGGACGTTAAATGGCACTCGGATCAGACCAAAACAATTCTGATGTTCGGAATTGTTCTGGGCTTGTTGATCGCTGCTGCCGCCGGTTGGAGCGCCCAACGCGGCAGTTCCGAACGCGGCATCGCAGAGGATGCGCTCTGGAACAGCGAGGCCAGGTATGGGGCGGTAGCCAGCCGCGATCTCAGCAAGAGCAAGGAGTCGGAAGCAAAGTACCGAGGGCTGCTGGAGGCGGCTCCGGATGCGATCGTGGTCGTGAATACGGCCGGAGAGATCGTCCTGCTGAATGTTCAGGCGGAAAAACGGTTTGGCTACAGTCGCGATGAACTCATAGGTAAGAAGATGGCGAACATCATTGCAGAAGGCTTTGCAGAACGGCTGATCGCGTATGCTCTTCGATCCAACGAAGACGCCCTGGCGCAGCAGATCGGTTCGGGGATTGAGCTGACGGGGCGGCGGAAGGATGGCAGCAATTTCCCCATCGAGATCATGCTGAGCCCACTTGAGAGCGCAGAGGGAATCCTGGTGATGACCGCGATCCGCGACATCACCACACGCAAAAAAGCGGAAACGCATCTTGTGCAGAAGCTACAGGAATTGAGCCGCTCGAATGAAGAACTGGGGCAGTTTGCCTACATTGCCTCCCACGATCTGCAAGAGCCGCTGCGGATGGTGGCCAGTTACACCCAGCTTCTATCTAGAAAGTACAAGGGGAAACTGGACGCCGATGCCGACACGTTTATTGCGTTCGCCGTGGACGGAGCCAGTCGCATGCAACGGCTGATCCAGGACCTGCTGGCCTATTCGCGAGTGGGGACAAAAGGTCAGGATCTGCTCGCTACCTCCAGCGAAGAAGCCTTGCAGCAGGCGCTCCTGAATCTGGGCGGCGCCATCGAAGAAAAAGGCGCCGTGGTGACGCACGATCCCCTTCCCTCCGTCCTGGCAGACGAGACCCAGCTGATTCAGTTATTTCAGAACCTGGTCGGCAATGGCATCAAGTACCAAAACGGTGGAATCCCCCAGATACACATCTCCGCCGCCAGGAATGGAGGGAAGAAATGGACATTTTCGGTGCAAGACAACGGACTGGGAATTGACCCTCAGCACTTCGAAAGGATTTTTGGCATGTTCCAGCGGCTACACGGACGGGAAGAGTTCGCTGGTACCGGCATCGGATTGGCCATCTGCAAGAAGATCGTCGAACGGCACGGCGGCAACATCTCAGTCGAATCACAACTCGGGCAGGGTTCCACCTTTCGCTTTGCCTTGGCAGGAAGTGACAGGAAATCATGAAAACGAACGGAAGAAATATATGTCGATAGATGTTCTCTTGGTCGAAGACAGCCCTGGCGATGTCCGGCTGACGCAGGAAGCCTTCCACGTAGCCAATATGTCGGTCCAGTTGCATGTGGCAACCGATGGCGTAGAGGCGATGGCCTTTCTGAGGCATGAGGGAGCCCATGTCTATGCCCCTCGTCCGGATCTTACCTTGCTGGATCTAAACCTCCCCAAAATGGATGGCCGCGAGGTTCTGGCTCGCATCAAGGCGGACGACAAGCTGAAAACCATCCCGACTGTAATCCTGACCACTTCCGTGGCGGAAGCTGACATTGTGAATAGCTATCAGCTTCAAGCGAACTGTTACCTCAGCAAACCGGTGCAGTTGGACGACTTCGGGAGCCTGGTGCGGAGTATCAACGATTTTTGGCTGACTAAGGTCAGTTTGCCACAAAGGCAAGGTTCAACAGTGAATTGACGCGCGGCGCGCATGGGTGAGGACGAACAGAATTCTTGCGGAGTGAAAGGAAGACATGAAATCAATCGGAGGAAAAGGCATGACGATCAACGTCCTCCTGGTTGAGGACAATCCCGGCGATGTCCGGTTGACGCAGGAAGCCTTTCGTGAGGCCAACATGTCTGTCCAATTGCACGTCGCTACCGATGGCGTGCAGGCGATGGCTTTTTTGAGGCGTGGGGGAGCCCACGGCCATGCCCCCCGCCCGGATATGATCCTGCTGGATCTGAACCTCCCCAAAATGGATGGCCGCGAGGTTCTGGCTCACATCAAGACGGATGACAAACTGAAAACCATCCCAACCGTGATCCTCACCACTTCCGAGGCGGAAGCTGACATTGTGAAAAGCTATCAACTTCAGGCGAACTGCTACCTCAGCAAACCGGTGCAATTCGGGGCTTTCCAGCACCTGGTGAGGAGCATCAACGATTTCTGGTTGACTGAGGTCAAATTGCCACCACAGGGGCAGAGCGGATGAGCAGGAAATCGATCAAAATCCTGCTTCTGGTGGAGGATAACCCCGGAGACGCCTGCTTGCTCCGCGAGATGCTGAACGAACCTGGCACGCACCGGAGTGAATTGACGCACGTGAAGTGCCTAGGCGACGCTGAGAAGCATTTGGTGGAGCATGCCGTTGACATTATCTTGCTCGACCTGGGCTTGCCGGATGCGCAAGGACTGGGAGCGGTACGGCGGACCCACGCCATCGCGCCCAACGTCCCCCTGGTGGTGCTGACCGGCATGGACGATGAGGTGCTGGCCGGCCAGGCCTTGCAGGAAGGTGCGCAGGACTATCTGATCAAGGGCCAAATCGAGACGCGCGGGCTTCGGCGAGCGCTGCGTTATGCTGTCGAGCGCAAAGCGATGGAAGAGGCGCTGTTCGTAGAAAAGGAACGCGCCCAAGTCACGCTCAAGTGCATTGGAGACGCTGTGGCTTGCACGGATATCGCCGGGAGTATCACCTTCCTCAACCTGGTCGCGGAAACAATGCTGGGTTGGTCGTTGCAAGAGGCGGCCGGCCATCCCATGGCTGAAGTTTTGCGGATCCTGGATGCCACCAACCGCGAAACCATCCCCAACCCGATGGCGATGGCAGTTGGGCAAAACCGGACTGTGCACCTGCCGTCGAACTGTATCCTCATCCGGCGTGACGGATTTGAGATTCCGATCGAGGACTCCGTCGCGCCCATCCACGACCGCGAAGGGCAGGTTACCGGAGCCGTCATCGTGTTCCGTGACGTAAGCGCGGCTCGGGCAATGGCCCTGGAGATGGCTCATTTGGCCCAGCACGACTTTCTGACCGGTCTACCCAATCGAATGCTCCTGAACGACCGGCTCGGCCAGGCGATCGCCTTGGCACGGCGTCACACGAACAAAGTCGCGGTGTTGTTCCTGGATCTGGATGGTTTCAGCCACATCAACGATTCCCTGGGACATCCAATTGGCGACAAACTCCTCCAATCCGTCGCCCAACGCGTGCTAGGTTGCGTACGCAACTCGGACACAGTAAGCCGGCAGGGCGGAGATGAGTTCGTCGTGCTGCTTTCAGAAGTGGAAGCGGGGGAAAATGCCGCCATGTCAGCGAGAAGACTGCTACAGGCGGTGGCGGTCGTTCATTCCATCGATCAGCACGATCTTCACGTGACCGCTAGTATCGGCGTGAGTGTCTATCCCGATGACGGCCTGGATGCGGAGACGCTCATCAAGAACGCGGACACCGCGATGTACCAGGCGAAGGATAATGGACGTCAGAGTTATCAGTTTTTCAAGCCCGCCATGAACGTCCGGGCGGTGGAACGTCAATCCATCGAGGAGAGTCTGCGGCGCGCACTGGAGCGCAAGGAATTCGCGCTGCACTACCAGCCCAAGATCAATCTGAGGACCCGAGAGATCACCGGCGCAGAAGCATTGCTCCGTTGGACGCACCCCATTCGAGGGCTGGTTCCTCCGGCACAATTTATTCCCGTTGCCGAAGACTGCGGCCTCATCGTGCCGATCGGCAACTGGGTCCTTCGTGAAGCGTGCCAGCAAGCCCGCACCTGGCTGGATGTCGGCCTACCCCTAGCAAGTATGGCGGTGAACATCTCTGCGATGGAGTTCCGGAACGAAAACTTCCTTCAAGGTGTATTCGCAATCCTCAAGGATACGGACTTGGACCCCAGATTTCTGGAGCTGGAACTGACCGAAAGCGTTCTTATGAAGCATGCCGACTCCACGGAATCCATTCTCAAGGCATTGCGAGCGAAAGGAATCCAACTGGCGGTCGATGACTTCGGCACAGGTTATTCCAGCTTGAGCTATCTCAGAAAGTTTCCCGTCAACGCCCTCAAGATCGACCAGTCGTTTGTCCGTCAGATCAGTACCGCTCCGGACGAGACGACCATCGTGGCCGCCGTCATCAGCATGGGCCGAAATCTGAAGCTGCGGGTCGTTGCTGAAGGAGTGGAAACGCAAGAAGAGCTGGCATTTCTTCAGGCTCGCCAATGCGATGAGGCGCAAGGATACTTCTTCAGCCGGCCGGTCCTTCCACAGCAGTTCGCCAGGTTACTCGAAACCGGAATTGCAGAAGCAATCCTCACTTAAGGCAGCCGCTGGTTACGGCACCTTTCAGGAATTGATTTTTCTAGATCTTTAACCATATTCGCTGAGTTACTCATGAATTGTGCCGAATTGCTTACTCCGTGAAGAAGTGCGTTTTTCATGCGGAGACGAACACGGCTGCGACGCTTACTCTAGTGCCAAAATCGCCCGATATAGGGAGGCAGGGAGCGACCGTCCTAATTCAGCGGCACGGTTGATGGATTGGTCAGAGCGACCAGCTTTCCAGGCGGAAAGTCCTCTGGATTCAGAGGACTCTCGGGCTCATGGTTAACGATCGTCAGCACCTCGCCGCTGAGAATTCCTCGAATGAGCAGGCGATCGCGTTCAACCGCAACCACTCTGTATTGTTCGTCGAAGATTGACTTCCCGGCATCACCCATTTCGCATTAGATGCATAATTTCACGGCACGGATGCCGACCTGCGGCTTCCGTGCTGCGGAGTAAGCAGCGAAGGCTCAATGCGCCTCGCCAGCATGTTCGCATCCGGGGAAAACTCTGAACGCGCGATTCTCATTCCATCCCAACTCGCGCATGCCCTCTTCTGAGGAGTAATAGGCAATGGTGATCCATTCCTTCAAGTGGTCAAAATGTTCCTTGCGTGCTCCTTCTTGCGAGGCACTGGTGAGTAGTGCATCCCGCTCACCGGATGTCAGCTGATGGAAACCGCGCGCGAATCGTTTGTGCCCTTCGCTTTCGATCGCCGCGAGCGCCGCCACAAACTCTTCCTGGTGGTCGGCCGTATCCACACTCAGCAGTAGGTCGATGAACCGGTTAACCCGTGCCTTGGCCGACCCGGGCACAATGCTCTCTGAAAGCGCGACGAGTGTTTCGTTCTGATCCTGATCCAGAAACAAGGGCTTCCAAGCCGCGGCTCCCTGCGCCGCTTCTGCACGATCCAGTGTGGCGCCGTTTTTTACGTGCTGATGGATCGGATGCGACGACGCGATCAGCGGCCACGCCGCCCCGGCAGCCATTCCAGTGAGTAACCTCTCCACCATTTCGCGTCGCGTCAGCTTCTGGTAATTCGCCTTGTCCATGTCGCTCACGACCATCCCCGTTCCACGATCTGACTGAACACGCCGCGATGGTATCACCCGCTCCCAACGCTCACAATCGCATCCTGCCGCACATCGCTCTCATTCTTCTTTGACCGGCTTCGCCCCGCTTGTTAGGATTCGCTTTCATCATCCTGCGATCAAATGCCCTCGAAAAGCAATTCAGCCTTCGACGTCCTGGTGGTGGGCTCCGGCGCCTCGGGCGGCTGGGCTTGCAAACGGCTTGCAGAAGCGGGCGTGAAAGTAGCGCTGCTGGAGGCCGGCCGCCCGCAATCCGACCACAATTTCTCCGAACACAAACCGGCGTTCGAGTTGAAATATCGGAATCTCGCTCCGGAAATTCTCCACAAGACCCGCCCCATTCAATCCAAGTTCGACGTCTGCAGCGAGTACAACTACGACTGGTTCGTCAACGATCTAGAGGAACCCTATACTACTCCCCCGGATAAACCTTTTGACTGGATGGGTCG
>JACXTT010001088.1_pt1 | contig 46343 bp, 44 predicted proteins | sample 9270951 | NCBI WGS metagenome assembly JACXTT01 (sample SAMN15532306, study PRJNA645909) | rock metagenome | isolation source: weathered quartz diorite | place: Puerto Rico | collected 2017-06-21 | reverse complement strand
TATCCTTGCGAGCGCTGGCCGATCTGACTCCCGGTACGGTGTTGACTTTCCCCAGAAGAGCCTCCGCGTCTACCGTCCTGTTGGTAGACGGAGTGTACATATGTTCGGCCACGCCTGTACGCGTGCATTCCCGCCGTGCCGCCCGGGTGCTTTCCCTGGAACCCATCCCAGCGCCGATAGGTGAGTTATGACAGAAGCTGCCGGCACGCAACTCAACCCCGAACTCAACGCATGGTTCGAGGCCTGGGAAGCCTGCACGCAAAAAGTGCTGTCCCAGATTTCCGGACAGACCGTGACCTTCGAAATTCCCTCGGAAGCGCTGCCGGGAACGGATTCCGACTTGTGGTACACGGTGGTCGCGGGCGGAGCCGTGCGCGGCGAGATGACACTACGTTTGCCTGCCGCCTCCGGCGCGCGTCTTGCTCAGAAATTTCTTCAGCAAACAGAACCGGCGCCGGATGAGCCGTCGCCCGAACACAAAGAAGCACTGGAAGAGCTTCTGCGCCAGATTGCGGGACAAGCTGCGACCGCTCTCGCTTCAACCGTTGGAGGGGAAGTACAGTTTCACGTCGTTGCATCGACGGCGCCTTCGTGGTCGTCGTCGGCGACAATGTGTCTTCGCACCCGGGATGAAGCAGGCACGCCGGTCACCATCGAAATCCAGATCAGCGCGGCCCTGGCAACGGCTCTGCAACCGCGGACAGAGACGCAGCCGGTGAAACCCGCGCCTCCGCCCGCTGCTGCCAGCTACGAACGCCTGAAGGATGTAATTCTCGAAGTCAAGCTTCGTTTTGGAAGCCGCCACATGGTGCTGCGCGACGTGCTTGCGCTTAGTGCCGGGGTGGTGGTGGAACTCGAGAGCAACCTCAACTCGCCCGTAGACCTGCTACTCGACGGCCGCGTGGTCGCACAGGGTGAAGTCGTGGTAGTCGATGGCAATTACGGGTTGCGGGTGACGCAGGTGCTGGATTCCGTGCCTCTACTCTGAGGACTCCCTATGCGAGAACTCAAAACTTTGACATGGCCAAACCGCTGGACAAAGAGCTGGGAAGAAACGCGGCACAAATGCGGACTCGTGTCGTGCTCGGGCCCAAAATCGCCCTGGAGCCGCGTTTGGCGCCGCCAGAGCGGAGCCTTTCTGCAGGAGGTGTTCTATTGCCAGCCGCTATGTATCGAGACCGCGCTCATCGCACAACTGTCGCGGCTCCACGCTTTGGCGCCGGCTGCACCCCCGTCCAACCGCATTCCCCTGGGATTGCTCATGGTCGCGCGCGGCTGGCTGACTTATGAGCAGGTCGTAAAATCCCTCGCCGCCCAGCAATCCGCCCACTCGGGAAAAATAGGAGAATGGTTCGAGAGACTGGGATTCGCCACCGAACAGCAAGTCACCTCCGCTCTCGGATTGCAATGGGGATGTCCGGTCGCGTCCTCGCTCGATTCGGCGGCCCTCACCCCGGTTGGCCGTATCCCGCTAGGGATACTCGAGGCCTTCCAGATGCTTCCCTTGCACTTCGTGCCGGCAACGAACACGATCTACATCGCATTTGGCGAGCGCGTGGATCACGCTGCGCTGTATGCCATCGAAAAGATTCTCGATTGCCGCACCCAACCCTGCGTGGCGGGACGCAAGAGCATTGCCGTCAGGTTAGGGCGAATGCGCCAGGAACCGCGACCGAGTGAGATCGAATTTGCGCCGATGCATGACTGCACAGAGATCGGCCGCGTCAGCGCGAGCTACATGCTAAGGCTGGGGGCCGACGACGTCCGGCTCGCCCGCGTGGGACAGTTTATATGGCTGCGTTTGAGAGTCCGCGCGTCGCATACGGACCTGTTGTTTCGTTTGCGGGTTGAGCCCCAACGCATGCACAATCCGTTGAGCGCGCCGCTGCACGCAGGGCTATTCCCTGTGCCCTCCGCGTCTATGACGTGAAGAGTTGCTATAACGTCCGCTTGAACAACGGCACCGCCAGTGCCAGCGTCGTGACCGCGAAGATCGACAGATACATGATGTCGGGGACAATCGCGATCAGGCCGCTTTCCTTCAGCAGCAGGGCCTTAAACCCGTGGACGGCATACGTGAATGGGTCCACTTTCGCGATGGCCCGCAGCCAGACCGGAAAGGCCTGAACCGGATAGATCGAGCCGCTGGGGAAAAAAAGCAGCGTGTTGAGAATGCCAAAAACTGCCCGCGGCACCAGCGGATCCTCGACTCGTACCATCATCAGGAACATCATGCCGTTGAAGGCCAGGGCAACCGCTACGATCATCAGCAGCAGGCCGAGCGCGGTCGAAGGACTGAAGACTGTCCCTACGCCTGCGATCAGCGAGCCGATCAAAGTAATCACCACTCCCGTCAACACCGCCTTGATCGCGCCCGCGCCGTTCAATCCGAACACCAGTTCGGCTTTGGTGATCGGCGTAACCAGATATCCTTCGTGAACGCCGCGCGCCTTGTCGTCGATATACAGCATCCCGCCGCCGATCATCACCGAGACGAACATCGCCAGCGCAATCGAGCCCGGCAGCAAATACTTCATATACTCGATGTAGGGATAGAGCTCCACGACATCGAGCGCCGTTTGCTGTAGCAGCCGCGGTTCAATGTCGGGCTCATTCAGGGCGGCAGTAATCCCGGTCAGCTTCTCCTCCATGGTGGAGCTCATAAAGTTGTCGCTGTTGTCTACGATGAGCGCGATCCGCGGACGATTCTTCTCGTATACTCGCGCCGAGTACTGCGGCGGAATGATGACTGCGGCATGGATCTTGCCGTTGCGCACGTCCTCGCGCGCCTGCACTTCGTTGTCGTATTCGACCGGAACGAACGTCCGCGAATTGCTGCGCACCGAATCGAAGGCTTCCTTGACCCGGATCGCCTGCGTGCCGTGGTCTTCATCGACAATGCCCAGTTTCGCGTCGCGAATCTTCCCACCAAACGCATTCCCCAGCACGATCAACTGCACTAGAGGGAAAATCATCGAAACCATCATCAGGGCTGGTGAACGGAGGAACTTGCGCATTTCGCGCTCGATAATCGCCATCATCCTGTTCATGGTTGCATCCCCGGCCGCTGCGGCATGGTGAATCCGTAAGCTTTTACCAATTCGTCGCGCAACTGCCGCCCGGTGTAATGGACGAACACATCGTCAAGCGTCGTGGTCTGGACGGTGAGTGTCCTGATCGCCACTCCCGCCTGGACAGCCATTTCTACCAGCTGTGTCGTCGTGCGAGAACCATTGGAAGTCAACACGCGGTACATGCCGGCTCCCTGATGTTGGACGGATGTCACGTCCGGAAGAGCCTGCAGGCGCTCTTCCCAGTCAGCTGGCGGGTTGTCGAATTGCACCTCGACTACGTTCGATCCCGGCACGCTCGCTTTCAGTGCCTCGGGCGTATCGAGCGCGACTAGCTTGCCATGATCGACAATGGCGATGCGGTTGCAGAGACGGTCGGCTTCGTCCATGTAGTGGGTGGTGATCAACACGGTAAGTTGACGCTTCGACTTGATGTTGTTCAGCATTTCCCACACCGCGACGCGTGACACCGGATCCAGGCCAGTGGTTGGTTCGTCGAGAAAGAAAATCTTCGGACTATGAACGAGGCCGCGCGCGATCTCGAGGCGTCTGCGCATGCCGCCCGAAAGCGTCTTGGTCTGCGCGTCCCGCCATTTGGTCAAGTCCACTGTTTCGAGAAGTTCATCAATCGCCTCCTTGCGACGCTTGGCGGGAACGTCGTAGAGCTTGGCGTAAATCGTCAGATTCTCCTCGACGGTGAGGTCGATGTCGCTGGTCATCGCCTGCGGAATCACACCAATACAGCGCCGCACATCGTCCGGTTCACGGGTGACGTCATGTCCCGCGACACGCGCCGATCCCGCCGTGATCGGAATCAGCGTCGTCATCATGCGAATCAGCGTGGATTTTCCCGCGCCGTTCGGTCCAAGGAGACCGAAGATCTCGCCTTCTTTTACCTGAAACGAGACGTCGTCCACCGCGGTGAATTCGCCGTACTTCTTCACAATATGCAAGACCTCGATTGCGTTTGGCGCGTCGGGAGAGACTTCACTCTTCTCGATAATTTCCGAAACCGGAAGCGATCCGCCGTTCGTTTTGTTCACTTCTAAACTCATGGCTTCCCCGCAGCTTCCGCATTCTTCGGTGCCGCCATGCCTTTCAACTGTTCCGGCGAGACCAGCACCTCCGCAGTCATGCCGGGCACGTACGCGCCTTTTGGATTGTCCAGGCGCACTTTCAAAACAATCGTGCGGATATCGCGCTTACGGCGGCCTACATCGCGTTGCGTGGCGAAATCAGCCTCTGCCGCCTTGAAGAACACCTTGCCCTGCGTAACGGTTCCTCCGGGGAGGCGCACGCGGAGAGTGTCTCCCAGACCGATATGGTCAGCTTCCGTTTCTGGAATCGCGGCTCGTACCCAGGTGTCACTGAGGTCCACCACCGTCACGATCGCCTGACCGGCGATGAGAACTTCGCCTTCACGCGCCGCGCGCACCAGCACTGTGCCGGTTACCGGGGCGTAGATCTTCGTGTAGCCCAGCCGCACCTCCGCTTCTTTCAACTGCGCTGCGGCGTTGGCCAGCTGCCCACGCGTGGATTCCACCGTGCTCTGCGCAGCGCTGGCCTGATTGGTGCGCGCAATCGCGGAATCCAGATCGGCCTGCGCGGCCTTAACCTGATCCTTCAATGCCTGCACGCTCGCCTGCTGCGCCTTCAAATTAGACTCGGCTTGCACTCTTTCCATTTCCGAAGCCACGCCTGCCTGCGCAAGTCCAATAATCCGCCGGCTGTCGCTCTCCACGCGCGTCAGCGTGGCTTCCGCTTGCGCCAGTTGTGCCCGCGATGATTGCAGCCGCGCCTGCGCATTCGCTACGTCGCTCGAGGTCGCTCCCTTCGTTGAACGCTGGGTGTATTGGCTCTCACTGACCTTGGACCGCAAACTGGCGATGGTCGCTGCCGCCCCGCGCTCCTGAGCCTGGAGTTCCGAAGGGTCGAGAACGGCGATCAGGTCCCCCTGCTTTACGGGCGTACCCTCCTCCACCAGCAGTTTCGCAATCCTGCCGCCGACTTGCGGGCTCACCACAATCTGATTCGAGTCCACCGTTCCGACCAACACCAAATCGTTTCCTCCCGGCGTCGAGAAGACGTAGTAGAGCGAGGCGATCAACAAAAGCACGCCGAGCAAAATCAGAAACTTGTTGCGGACACTCATGCACGATCTCCTTGCGGTTCCGACGGGCGCGTGAATAGCGCGGCCGATATGAAGTCGAGAACGAACGCCCGCCGCTCCGCCACGCGTTCCGGTGCGAGCGGATCGACCTTCATCAGGGTTTTGATGACCGGCGCCGCGCTGAAATAGAAAATAATGATCGCGACCATCGAGGGGATAAACTGCGCGGGGTCGATGGGCCGGAATTCTCCTGCCGTGATTCCTTCCCGCAATACCTCACCGAGCTTTTGGTAAATCGGCTGGAAGTAGCTTCTCGCGACACGCTTCATCTGGCTGATGCGGTCGGTGCCGGTGCGAATCCATTCGCCCTGCACAACTCGCGGGAAGCGAGGATTGGCTGCGATGTAATCGAAGTAAGCGCCGAGATAGTTGAGCACTTTCTGACGTGGAGGCAGATTGCCCTCCAGCATAGGCACAACCGTGTCGCGCAGGCCGCTGAAAACCTGGTCGAGGACGGCCTGATAAATCGCTTCTTTGTCTTTGAAGTAGTAGTAGAGCAGAGCCTTATTGACGCGGGCAGCCCGGGCGATGGCGTCGGTACGCGCGCCGGCAATGCCATGCTCGGAAAACTCGTTGATGGCAGCTTTGAGGATGGCGGCCCGGCTCTCTTCGGGCTTTCCCCGGGTGCCGAGGCGGGTGCGGATGGGAGCAGTCATACTTAATTAACCGGTTAGTTAGATATTACCCGATCCCAACCCGTCGCACAAGAGTGCCCGCCGGAAACTTGGGGAGGAAGACCACCCCCGGCTCTTGGAGGAAGAACTCTTTCCCTTACTTATAGTTAGCGCAACCCGCCCGCGATTGAAGGGACCAGTAGCACTTCGTCGCCGTCCTGAAACGCGTAGGTGTTTCCGCCTAGAAAGCGGATGTCCTCTTCGTTCACGTACACATTCAGGAAGCGCCGTGTCTGCCCGGCTTCATCGCGCAGATGTGGCTTCAAGTCCGGAAACTGCGTGTCAAGTACCGAGAACAACTCTGGCAGGTTCGAAGCGGCACAGGTGATGTGCGGCGTGCCCGCCGTGAGCCGCCGCAGGGCAGTTGGGATTTGCACAGTGACACTCATTTAGACCTCCGCAGATAGCGCCGGTGTCTCGCCGGCAAAGTTTGCAACCGCACTTAGCTTGCTTTGAAGAAGAATCTCGAATTCCCGCAACTTGGGCGCGATCGGCGTTTCGGTTTCGTACTGTCCGGCCAGTACGTCGGTTGTCTTGAGACCGTTGCCGGTAATGCACAGCACGGTCGTCTCTTCGGGGAGAATGCGGTCCTGCCGGATCAGCTTGCGCGCCGTACCCACAGTCACGCCGCCCGCCGTCTCGGTGAAGATGCCTTCGCTCTCGGCCAGCAGTTGGATGGAGGCAACTAGCTCGGTGTCCGAAACATCTTCTGACCAACCGCCACTCGACGTGATGGCTTTCACCGCGTAGTGTCCGTCTGCAGGGTTGCCAATCGCGAGCGAACGCGCAACCGTTGCGGGCCGCTGCGGCTCGATCTCTTTGCTGTACTGCTTGACCGCGGTAGAAATCGGTGAGCACCCCGTTGCCTGCGCGCCGAAAAACTTGACTACCCTCGGCGCAACTAAGCCAATTTGGACCAGCTCGTCAAATGCTTTCTTGATCTTGGTGATCAGCGATCCGCCGGCCATAGGCACAACGATGTTGTCCGGCAACCGCCATCCCAACTGCTCGGCGATCTCGAAGCCCACCGTCTTCGAACCCTCCGCGTAGTACGGACGCAGGTTTACATTGACGAATCCCCAGCGGTGCTCGTCGGCAATCTGTGAGCACAGCCGGTTGACCTGGTCATAATTGCCATTGATCCGTACTAGTTGCGCGCCGAAGACCTGCGTCCCCAGAACCTTCGCCGCCTCGAGATCGGAGGGGATGAAAATCCAAGCCTTGAATCCTTCGCGCGCTGCCTGGGCCGCAACCGAGTTGGCCAGGTTGCCGGTCGAGGAGCAGGCGACCGTATCAAAACCAAAATGGCGTGCATTGGCGAGCGCCACCGCCACCACGCGATCCTTGAAGCTCAGAGTCGGAAGGCAGACGGCGTCATTCTTGAGAAAGAGATTGCGCGAGCCAATCCGCTCACCGAGCTGCGGCGCGCTGAGAAGCGGCGTGTATCCCGTAGGGAGGGAGGGCTGGCATCCATCCGGCAAAGGCAGCAGCTCGCGATAGCGCCAGAGATTCGGCGCGCGCGAAGCGAAAAGCTCGCGCGAAACCCGCGGCCGGATCGAGTCGTAGTCGTAGGTGACTTCGAGGGGGGAGAAGCAATCTTCGCAGATACTGCGCGGCTGGTTGCCGAAGTACTTGCCGCATTCGCGGCAGCGGAGTTCGTAGGCGCTCATCCTGCAACTGCTTTCTGTGACTGCGGGACGAGCCGGGAAAAAATCCCCAGTTACGACAAAACCCCTTTTCCGGATAGGAAAAGAGGCTCGGGAAATGCGAACAATTTCGCTGATCCCAAATCTCATGGTCCCCGTTGCCGGGCGAGAGTTGGCACCTGTCAATCGGGATATATGATCCCGATTCGGTTGCCGTGGCGTCGATGGGCTCGTCCCTCAGCCACTCTGCATGAAATTCGAGTCCGCTCCGAAGAGCTGACTTGTAGATATGGTAAAACCGACCGGGTGGTCTGTCAAGGGGGGGCGGTGATCAGTTTTCCGGTTAGCCAGTCATCCACCCGCAATCGGCGGCGAAATGCATTTTGTTTGCTTTAAGGACCGTCCGGAAAGAACGTCTGCGAGCTGGTAACCTACTGAGGCTACGGGCACGAGTTTGCGCTCCAACAGAGCGAGCCCTGTCGGCCTCGATTTTTCGGGGGAAGTTTCGATGTTCTGCGACTAAACCTTTAAGGACTATCGGTGAACTGTCTGGGACCGCCAGCGTCGGACCAACTGCAAACCATCAACTTAACGGGCAGCGAAGACGCAGCGCTCGTCGCGGCCCTCCTGCGCAAGGATCGTAAGGCGACAGCAGAATTTGTTGCCCGTTACGCTGACGATCTCTATAACTACCTCCGTTCCCGTCTGGCTCCAAGGCATGACCAAGTGGACGACCTGGTTCAGGAAGTCTTTTTAGCAGCATGGGAAAGCCTCGGCAATTATCGAGGGACCGGCTCCTTGCAGGCTTGGGTCATGGGAATTGCACGGCACAAAGTGGAAGACTACTACCGCGAACGGTTGCGTGCGCCTGAATCCATTGAAGATTCGGATCAAGAACCAGCTGCGGCGGTATCCGGCTCGGACTTCAATCAACTCCTCGAGCAGGATGAACTGCGGAAGAATACGTGGCGGGTGATGGGAGGTCTCTCTGAACAGTACCGTCTGGCACTGATATGGCGCTACTGGGAAAAGGCCTCAGCTCGTGAGATGGCACTCAAAACAGGTAAAACAGAAAAGGCGATCGAAAGGCTGCTGGCACGTGCCAGAGCGGAATTTCGAGAAGGGTGGAACCATGGCCAATCTTCGTGACGAGGAATTCATGGAGCGGATCGTAGGTGGGGCCGAGTTGACGAAATCCGAGCCGGCACCTGCATGTCTTAAGGCGAAAGTGTATTCCACTCTGATGCTAAGGCAGGCGAAAACCGGCCCCCTGATGAGCCTTCCCGAAACCAATGCCCGTGGACACAAACTTTGTGTCTTTGAAGAGCTCGTGCGTATCGCACCTCTGGGAGAGAAGGTCAAGTCCCTCAACCTCTGTCGCGTCTGTCATGCGCGTGTGCTCGCTGAACACATGGAAAATGCACCGATCTATTGGAGTGGCTGTCCCTATGTTGAATTGAAAAACTCTTAACGAGGCTGTTGGAACTGATGATCTTCAAAATCGCCTGACAAATCCGAACAGGTTTTGGAAATTCTTCAAGCTGTGCTGTCCCGGCGGCGACAGGCGGTCGCTGACCGGATTCGTGCTGAGAGTTTCGCTGAAAGTGTAGCGAAATACCCAGCCCTTTCCTAGATTCACATCCATTCCCACCGGAACATGAAGAGCAATCATGTTGGAGCTGAATCGTTGTGGTGGCAGATCGGGGTACCTAGGATCTGCTCAATCCGTTCCTGGGAACTGGCGAAATGTACGAAACCGGTTCCGACGGACAGGTAAGGTCGCAGCCGACTGTTCCGTTTACGAAAATAGACGAGGACGTCTGCGAGCACACTCTGCTGTGAACTGCGTCTTGTTTCTTGATAGCCCGCTTGTGTTCCGTTGTTGAAGGCTGCGGAAGTTAAGGTCAGTCCGTTGCCGTTCCAGATGTAGTCCGCTTGTACGGTGAAGTAGTCCGAAAAATGTCTTCCGACCAGAACCTCTACTGCACCACCGTTCTTCGGCTCATAGGAAGAGAATGCAGTAGAGCCGGGCCTGAGCAGAGAGCGTGCGTCTCCGGAAAGGGTCGAGACTCCGCCCAGCACGCCCGCGTAAAACTGCGCTTGGGCAGCCACCTCACAGCAGCCCAAGAAAACGATCACAGGGATCAGTAGCATCTTGAGTTGCATAGTTCTCCCGAACAAAAGACCACGGTCCACACAGCTCGAGCACAAAGTCCTGAGGGGGATTTTCCGTACAAGTTCGACATATCTATCAGAAGCAGGCAATGGTGTCCGGGCGAACAGCTCTCACATCATCTCAACGCAACGCTTGCATAATCTCCGATCTGAACGTAACACATCGTTGAAAGGATGGACGTGATGAAGTTGAAACTCAGTTTTGCTCTTCTTCTAACCGCCGTGGTCGCACTCAGTAGTCTCCCGTCGTTCGCAGCGGCTGGAGCGGTTTATACACTCAACAATTCGAGTAGCGGAAATGCTGTACTGGTATTCAGTCGCTCCGCGGACGGCCACATCCTTCCGACTGGAATGATAGCGACCGGCGGGACCGGTACAGGAAAGGGTTTGGGCAATCAAGGTGCCCTAGCCATCGATGCAGCCAATGGGTTTCTGTTTGCTGTGAACGCGGGCAGTGACAACATCTCGGTGTTTAGGATTGGGGAGAAGGGTCTTCGTCTTGTCGATCTGGTTCCTTCCGGAGGCAAGCAACCGATCAGTCTCACCGTCAGCCGCAAGGTTTTGTATGTCCTCAACAACGGCGGAGCGGTGGGTGGCAGCGACACCATTGCGGGTTTTGCCGTGGGCGCAAACGGCCACCTAAAACCGATCGTCAGCGGGTTGCCTCTGAGCGCGGCATCAGTGGGACCGGCGCAGATCGGATTCAACGTTGACGGTGATCTCCTGCTGGTTGCCGAGAAGGCGGCCAACAATATCGACGTATTCTCGGTGGATGACGACGGGGTCGCTGTCGGACCGACTGTCGTTCCTTCCGCAGGACAAACTCCCTTTGGCTTTGCTTTCGGCAAGCGCAATCAGGTGTTCGTTTCCGACGCGTTTGGGGGAGCGGCAAACACCGGGGCGGTATCTTCGTATGTCGTCTCGGATGACCGCAAGTTACGAACAATTACTGGAGTGGCCGCCGACAAGCAAACTGCACCGTGCTGGGTCGTGCTCACGAATGACGGTCGATTTGCTTACACGACCAACACCGGCAGCGGAAACGTCTCTGCATACAGGGTGGGGTTTAATGGCGCGCTACGACTGTTGAATGCCGATGGTCAAACGGCAGATACCGGCTCGGGAAGCATTCCACTCGACGCTGCCATCAGCAATGACTCTCGATTCCTATACGTCTTAACGCCCGGAACCAGCAACATCCAGGGATTCGTCATCTCCCTGGATGGCTCCCTGGCTCCGCTCTCGCAAGCGCCGGGGATTCCGTCGTCAGCTAGCGGCTTGGTAGCCCGCTGAACTGCGGGTGGCCTCCTTCTCCGGCATCATAAATACTCGGGTGCCCCTCGAGTGTTTGGGATGCGGGAGAAGTGGTCCACCACCGCCAAAAACAAAGATTATTCTGATGAAGAAAATAATTACAGCCGCATTCAAGTAAACCCTTAGTCTCCGGTCAGCGTTGAGGGTGACAGTTGGGCTTCCAGCGTAGGTGGTTTACTGCCGGGAAAATGTTCATCAATGTAGCCAAGTAGTTCAACCCCGGCCCCGCCGACGATTAGCCGAGAGAGATTGATCATTGGCACCGTTTGATCGTTCACCACGTACGAAAATTTGTCACACTCGATCAATCGTTTGAAGTTTGCGGAGATGTTCTTATCGACGTGAGCCGCTTCCTTGTCCGCAAGACCCACTACCACGTCTTTTCGTGAAAAAAATCCTGTCTCCGGCAACGCTACAAATGGTCCTTCCCACCAGTCGCTCAACGTCATCCGTTCCGTTCGCCCGCCGCCCATCTCCGTTATCAGGCGCAAATGAGGTTCTTGTGAAGACACTGCTAGCATCAACGGAAGTCTCAACGGGTTATACTGCGTCGCGAGGACCATCCCCAGGATGGGAAGATCCAGGAAGTCCGGACGCAGGCATTTGAGGAGAGGTGTTTGCTTGGTTGTTTGGTGAGCCAGGGCCCGAATTGTCACGGCGATATTCAGCGCCTGCAATAGATCGCCCTTTCCCATGCCTTCAATCCCAGCCTTCAATAAGTCACGTTTATCCTTTAGCGCGTTGAGATAATACTGCCGCTGCTCTTCGTTCGTCATTTCAGTTGAAAGTATCACAATTCACCGCTTCCACTTCCACAACTGCTAATCCGCGGCGAGCAGGCCAGGGACGACCCGCTTTCAGTCGCCGGGATCCGACTGCGGGTCTATACTACGTGACCGGGAAACAGCGCCATCCATCCACTAAGGTTGGCGCCACGTAGGAGGCACTATGAGATCGTTTCTTGGAAGATTCTGTTGCTCGCTGATGCTGACGGTTTCTCTTGGCGGAATGTCATTGCAGGCGCAACAAACAAAAATGATGCACGCAGCCGATATTCCGATGGTTCACATGCCGGGCACGCCGGAGTGCTTTGTCATGGCGGCGCAACAGGGAGAGCCCGGCAAAGAAGCGTCCATCCTGAAGATGAGGGGCGGCGCGGGATGCTCCGTTCCGTGGCATTGGCATCCGTCGACGGAAATCATCATGATGGTCAGTGGTACGGCGCGGACGGCCATCAAGGATGACAAGCCGATCGAACTCGCGGCGGGAAGTTTCCTATCGGTTCCGCCGAAGCATGTCATGAATTTCGCCTGTGTTCAGGAATGTACGCTGTTTGTCTATACCGACGGACCGTTCGCCATTCACTATGTCGATGAAGCAGGCAAAGAGATAACGCCGGACGAAGCTCTGAAAAAGAAATAGATTCGGCCGCGCGAACGACGAGCTTTTGAGAGAAAACTAAGGGTTTGTTGCTTCGGCGGACAAAAGCGCAGATGTACTTTCATCTACGCCCCCCACGAAAACGTCATTGACAACCCACAGCGCATAGCTAACAATTATCGAACGACTATAGCTCTAGTGTGTAGCGTTGCCCGCTCATCGCGGCCCGACCCACCATCAGCTAAGTCTCGTGCGCTCTAGATTTTAGCTGTAAGCTCTTTGACATCAAAGATTTGCGCGGGCAATAATATACTTGCCGAATCAGAAGATTCGGCGGAAGATTGGGGTGTGCTCTGAGTGAATACTGCGCATATACCCATTTTTCCGCGATTATTGCGCGCGCGAGAGAGGACTGGCTGATCGCAATGATTGAGCTGTTGCCGACCGACTATGAACTCTATTTCGACGATAGCGGCACAGACAAAGACTCGGACGTTGCGGTGGCTGCATGTTACGTCAGCCCTAAACTACAGTGGGACAGGTTTACGGAAAATTGGAACACCGTGAAAGAGGTAGAAGGTTTTCCATTTTTCCACATGACCGATTTCATGCTCCATCCAAGCAAAGGAGTGCGCCCCTACTGCGAGTGGGATGAACGCAAGAAAGAAAGAGTCTATGACAAGCTTACAAATTTAATAAGAACGCGGGCAGATCAGGGCTTCGCCTATGTAGTAACCAAGAAAGATTATGACGAATGCGTCCCAGGGGAAATGAGGCGTTTCTTCGGGAAAGATCATTATGTCTGGGCAATCAAAGTGATGATGATCGAGATCGAACACTGGCGCAAAAAGTTCCATCGCACTCGCCCGATGCAATACATATTCAGTAATCTTCCGAAAGGCAAGGGGACCAAAGGCGAAATAATGGAAATCTTCGATTCGCAAGACGAGGATCCAAAAAAGATGGAGGAGCGGTACGGGATCGTCGCGGATGGATATGGATTCCAAAACATGCGCCTATTTCCGCCGTTGCAGGCGGCGGACATCCTTGCATGGAACATGTTGGATCATTACGGTAGTGTCATCGCGAAAGGCTTGGACGATGTCCGCGATGTATCAACGTGGTTCCGGCCATTGCGCGCTGGCAGACCAATGCATTTGCAATTCGTTGCACGTGAAGACATGCAAAGATTCACAGAGATGATCATGGAGCACAAACGCAGGTATGGTCGATATCCGAGCAAAAAAGTAGAACGGCTACTACTCAAGGAACAAAGAAGGGTGGCACGTGAAGCAGAAAAGCGAATTCGAGAACTTCGATCAAACGATGAAAGCCTTGATAAGGGTGCCCCACAACGAGATCAAAGCAAAAATGGACCAGGAGAAAAAACAGAAAAAGCGGAAGGTTAAACCTTCCGCTTCGGGCCGCGCTTCAGGCGAAAAGGATTAGAAGGGCGTGGTAGTACCCTCCTTACCAGTGAGCGTGGCAAATGTTAGGCGCTTTCCGAGTACTTGAGACATGGCGATATCAAACCGTTCAGAATCGTTAACCTTGCGGTTGCCATCTTTGCGATGATTGAAACGAAACATCTGTTCATCGAGGTAGCGATCTAGATGGAATGGTTCTACGGCAACATAAGTTCCGCTGAGAGTCCGCTTCAAAAGACTCCAGAAGTTTTCGATGCCGTTGGTGTGAACCTGTCCGCGAACGTAGGTCTGAACGTGATCGACAACCTCATGCACAAATCGCGCTCTGAGTCCGTCATAAGCGGGAGCATTATCGGTGTAGAGTTTGGCGTCCTTGTCCACATGCGCCATGACCTCAGCCTGCAAGGTCTCGCGCTTCACGTTCGGGATAACCTTGGCCCGGACTTCGCGTGCATCACGATCAAGAAAGCCCATGACGATGGTTTTACCGAATGCTCCACCATGTTTGTTGTAGCGCACTCTCTTGTCGGCGTGCATGTTCTTAACTCGACCGCCGATGAAAGTTTCATCAGCTTCCACGGGGCCACTGTCGCCGCCGAGTTTCTTCACCAAAGCAGATTGCAACCCAAGGCGGATGCGATGGAGCATGAACCATGCGGACTTCTGAGTTACACCGATAGCGCGTGCGACCTCGTAAGAGCTGACACCGTTGCGACAGTTGGAGAGCATCCAGACCACGACAAGCCACTTCTCCAGCGGGATCGGCGAATCCTCAAAGATGGTCCCGACCTTCGCGGAGAACTGGCGGTGGGGATGGACAGACTTGCACTGCCACTTGCGCTGGTTGTGAAGGAACACAACGTCATTGCGGCCACAGGTAGGGCAAACCACGATGCCATCCGGCCAGCGGAGTTGGCTCATGTAGGCAAGAGCATTGTTGGGGTCGGAGTAGAATACAACCGCCTCTTGCAAGGTCTTTGGTTGCTTGTGTTTGCGTTCCATGCAGTAAATATAGGGGAATTCATTTGATTTGTCAAGTATATTATTGCCTTTGCGCGACAGTCATGGCCTAATACCATGATTCCAAAAGACCGAGGGGGGAGGGGTGCCCCGCCGCGAAGGTCTACCGGCTGTACTGATTCCTTTTCTTGTCCGCGTGCCGCTCGAGGCCTAACTCGATCAGCCGGGAAATCAGTTCCGGATAGGTCACGCCCGACGCGGCCCACAACTTGGGATACATGCTGATCGCCGTGAATCCGGGCATGGTGTTGATTTCGTTCACAAAAATCTTGCGAGTCTTCGGATCCATCAGGAAGTCCACGCGGGCGAGTCCGGAGCAATCGACTGCCTGGAACGCCGCCACCGCCAGCGTTTGCACTTTCTTCATTTCTGTTTTCGTGATCTTCGCGGGAATTACGAGTTCGGAGCCTTCGTCAAGATACTTGGCGTCGTAGTCGTAGAACTCCTTGCAGGGAACGATCTCGCCCGCCACCGACACTTTCGGATCGTCATTGCCCAGTACTGAGCACTCGATCTCGCGCGCCTTGCGGTTTTTCCCGCCAACGCTTTCCTCGATCACGATCTTGCGGTCGAACTTGGCGGCTTCGTCCATTCCCGGGCCCAGTTCCTTCCGATCATGCGCTTTTGAAATCCCGACCGACGAACCCAGATTCGCAGGTTTCACAAAGACTGGATACTTCAACTTGCTCTCGACCCGCTTCTGAACTTGCTTGGGCTCGCGCTCCCACTGGCTGCGCAGCAAGGTGACGTGCTTTACGATCGGCAGCCCGGCGGCACGGAACAGCGACTTCATCACGTCCTTGTCCATACCGGCGGAAGAGCCGAGCACTCCCGCGCCGACGTAGGCGATGTCCGCCAGTTCGAGCAAGCCCTGGATGGTGCCGTCCTCGCCAAAAGTCCCATGCAGCACGGGGAAGATTACATCCACATTGATGGCGCGGTCCGAGCTGCGCCACAGCGCCGACGCTTCGACCCGGAACGGCGCCAGCCCCGCGTCCCGACGAACCGGTTCGGGCGGCACGATTACTGCTTCTCCCTGAGCGAGAAGGGCGGCGCCGGGAGTCGCCTCGGGGTCTCCCGCCCGCAGGTGTGTGGGTCGGGCACTCTTGCCCGACTCCGTGTCGCCGTGAAGCAGTTTCTCGGCATGTTCAGCCGTGACCCAGTGCCCGTCTTTCGTGATCCCAATCGGGACCACTTCATACTTTGTGCTATCAATCGCCTTCAGAACCGACGCCGCCGACAGCAGCGATACTTCGTGCTCCCCGCTGCGCCCGCCAAACAGGATGCCAACTCGAAGTTTTGCCATGCCATTTCAGTTTGGCCGTGTGCCGGTTTCCCGTCAATCGCAGGATTGGTACCCAAAACCGCGGCCCGAATCGCCGCCGAAAAGCCTGTCCTGGACTGGCCCGTTGGTTGAGTTGACAAGTGTCAGAGGGCCGTTTAGCCTCCTTCGTCAAGGGGAAGCTGGCACGCCGAAGTGTCTTTCCTGAATTTCCAGAAGGCGGAACATTTATGAAAAAGGCTCTGTTTGCGGCAGCGATATGGGGACTCCTGGCCACGACCTGTGTCACAGCAGCGATGGCGCAGACCGCTCCCACGCCTCGCAAGAAGCGGGTCGCCATCTTCGATTTTGATTACGCAACGGTGCATTCCGGCGTAGCCGCGATCTTCGGTCAAGATGTCGACGTCGGCAAAGGAATCTCGGACCTGCTGGTGAAGTATCTGGTTAAGGATGGCAGCTACTCCGTGATCGAGCGCAAGGCCATGGACAAGATTCTCGCCGAGCAGAATTTTTCCAACAGCGACCGCGCCAACCCAACTTCCGCTGCCAAGCTTGGCAAGTTGCTGGGAGTGGATGCCATCATCGTCGGCAGCATCACCCAGTTCGGCAACGACACAAAGAAGACTGGGGTTGGTGGGGCCGGTGGGGGCTTGGGCGGCTTCGGCTTGGGCGGGTTCAAGCACTCAAAGTCCAAGGCGATCGTCGCACTGGACGCTCGCATCGTCGACATTGACACCGGTGAAATCCTGGCCGTGGCCGAAGGGAAGGGAGAGTCGTCGCGGGAAAGCACTTCCTTGGTCGGTGGCGGAGGCAACTGGCATGGCTTCGGCGCCGGTGGCGTCGATTTCGGCAGCAGCGACTTTCAGAACACAATCATCGGCGAGGCGGTCAAGGCAGCGGTTGAGCAGATGAGCACCGGCGTGATCTCCGGCAAAGACAAGCTGGTCGCGCGTACCGTCGTCGTTGAAGGCCTGGTGGCAGCGGTCGATGGAGGACAAGTGGTCCTCAACGTCGGCGGCAAAGCGGGTCTGAAAGTCGGCGACGAACTTACCGTGGAGCGCGTGAGCAGGGAAATCAAGGACCCGGCCACGGGGAAGGTCTTGCGCCGCATGAGCACACCAATTGGGTTGGTGAAAGTCACCGACGTGGACGATGTTTCTTCTGTCTGCTCGGTTGTTTCCGGGGCGGGCTTCAAGACCGGGGACGCAGTGAAAACCAAAACCCAGTAAACTTCTATCAGGTTCAGAGAGGACGGCGGAACCGATCGGTTCCGCCTTTTTTGGGTGCTGCTGAGTTCTAAAGCGTGTAACCACAGCGGTCACAAGTGGTACAAGGGGTACTTCGATATTCCCCATGCCCCCTGTGGTTAAGATTTCCTAGAGAATTTTCTTCCCGAACGCCGACAGCGACAGTTCCACCGCCAGGTCCGCAGTCTGGTTATGCTCATCGATCACCGGATTCACTTCCACGATCTCAAAGCTCAGCATGCGACCGTGATCGGAGATGATCTCCATCGCCAGGTGCGCCTCGCGATAAGTCGCGCCGCCCCAGACTGGCGTGCCAACGCCGGGCGCGTCTTCGGGATCGATCCAGTCCATGTCGAGCGAGACGTGATAGCCGGCGGTGCCGCGTCCGGCCATGCGCAGAGCTTCTTCCATCACGGCGCGCATGCCGCGCTCGTCGATGTCGCGCATGGTGAAGACTTCGACGCCGGCTTTGCGGATATTTTCTTTTTCGAAGTTATCGACATCGCGGATTCCTACCAACACACAGTTCTCGGGCTGAACCTTCGGTGAAAAGTCGTAGATCTTGCCGAGTTCGAAAGGAGGCAGGCCCATGATCGCCGCCAGCGGCATGCCGTGAACGTTGCCGCTGGGCGAAGAGTCGGGAGTGTTCATGTCGGTATGGGCGTCAATCCATATCAGGCCGATTTTCTGCTCTTGGCGACGATAGAATTCAGCCACACCGGAGACTGTACCTACAGCAATCGAGTGATCGCCGCCCAGCACCATCGGGACTTTACCAGCTTCCAGCGTCTTCAGCACCAGGTCAGCGGCCTTGGTGCAGGTGGCCGTAATCTCCTTCAAATACTTCGCGCTTGCGGCGCCTTCTTTTTTCTGCTCTGGAATGGCAACTGCAATGTTGCCGGCGTCTTCCACCTTGTGGCCGATCGCTTCCAGCCGCGCTTCCAGTCCGGCTACGCGCACGGCCGACGGGCCCATGTCCACGCCGCGGCGTGATTGGCCAAGGTCGAGAGGCACTCCAATCACCCGAATCTGCCGGGGTGTAATGCTGGTGAACGATGCTCTAGTAGTGTGCCCCATGAAATCAGCTCTCCGCCATCAGCTCTCAGTTTTTCAGCGCGTACCGTCTAGCACAGCTGCTCAACTGATAGCTGAGAGCTGATCGCTGAGAGCTACGGGTACAACCTATGCAGCATCCGCGGGAACGGAATTGTTTCCCTCACGTGCTCCAACCCGCAGATCCACGACACTGCCCGCTCGATGCCCATGCCGAAGCCGCTGTGTGGAACGCTGCCGTACTTGCGCAGGTCAAGATACCACTTGAAGGCTTCTTCCGGCAGATTGTGTTCGTGAATGCGCTTTACCAGCAGCTCATGCGAAGCCATGCGCTGGGATCCGCCGATGATCTCGCCATAACCTTCAGGGGCGAGAACGTCTACGCAAAGCGCCAGCCCCGGCCTTTGCGGATCGGGCTCCATATAAAACGCTTTGACGCTGGCCGGATATCGATGCACCATAACTGGCTTGTCATATTGTGATGAGAGATAGGTTTCATCGGGCGAGCCCAGATCCCCACCGTACTCAAACTTGTGTTCGAGCGCACCTGTTGCGTGGCCGGCTTGCAGTTTCTGTACCGCATCGTCATAACTGATGCGAGGAAACGGCGCCTCAATTGTTTCGAGCTTGCTGACGTCGCGCCCAATAGTTTGCAGATCGGCCCGCCGCCGCTCGAGGCAGCGCTTCACGAGAAACGTCAGCAGGCCTTCCGCCAGTTCCATGATGTCGTCGAGCGTGCCATAGGCGACCTCGGGCTCGACCATCCAGAATTCAGTAAGGTGCCGCCGAGTCTTCGATTTCTCCGCCCGGAACGTCGGCCCAAATGAATACACTTTGCCCAGTGCCATCGCCGTGGCCTCAATGTAAAGCTGGCCGGACTGCGTAAGAAACGCTTCTTCCTCAAAGTAGTCCACGGGAAAGAGTGTGGTCGTGCCTTCGCAGGCAGCGGGCGTGATAATCGGCGGGTCGGTTAGCGTGAATCCGTTGCTGTCGAAGAAGTCCCGAGCGGCGCGAATGATTTCGGCGCGCACGCGCAGAATGGCCGCCTGCCGCAGCGAGCGTAGCCAGAGATGCCGGTGCTCCATCAGGAAGTCAGTGCCATGTTCTTTGGGTGTGATGGGATAGGGATCAGACTCAGGCACGCGCTGCACGACCTGCACGTTCGATACGTCGAGCTCGTAGCCGCCCGGGGCGCGCTTGTCGGCGCGAACTTTGCCTTCGACGATCACGCTCGACTCCTGCGTTAGTCCCTTGATCGCATCGAACACTTCCGGAGAAACCGCGTTCTTTGGAACAACGCCCTGAATGACTCCTGAACCGTCGCGAAACTGTGGAAAAAGCAACTTCCCGCTCTCGCGCAGGTTATAGAGCCAGCCGCGGATCGTGACCACCTGGCCTTCGTGCTTCCCGATTTCTGCAATGGTGCTAACAGGTGCTGACATGAGTTTCAAAACCTTGAACCGTAGAGATCGCTGAGCACGCAGAGTTTCTTGAGATTTTTCCCGAATTTCTCTGCGTACTCTGCGGTGAAATGCCTTAAGAATCTTCCAGCGTGCGGAAAGTCGCAGTCACATCCGCGCTCGGGCTCTTCTTTTCTTCGCCATCGATTTCGAGCAGCAGCGGCGGCGTTTGCGGGGCGGAGCGCAGTAATTCCATAGTCTCTTTCCAGTTGATCGTGCCTTTGCCGGGCCAGAGGTGCGAGTCTTTGTCGGCGTGATTGTCGTGCACGTGGGTCGAGCAGATGTGCTTCTTCAGCGTCTCGAAAGCTTGTGGCACCCCGCCCATCATGTGTGCGTGGCCGCAGTCGAAACAGACGCCCACGTCGTCGAGATGCGACGTCTGGATGAATTCGACGAGGCGTTCGGGAGTTGAAAGCTCATTCGGAATATTCTCGATCAGAATTCTCACTCCCAGCGGCTTGGCGAAGGCGCGCAGGTGCTCAATCGAGGTCATCGCAGCCTCAAACTTTTTTTCGTCGAAGGACTCGTTTTGGTTCCCAATGTGCTGGACCAAAAAGCGAAACGGAATCTGCTCGGCGATTTCCAGGGCGCGCTTGATTTCATCCATAGCCTCGATCCGTCCAGCGCGATCGGTCGAGGCGACGTTCACCGGAGGAGAACCCGTTCGTCCCCACTCGTAGTCGGAATATAAAGGCGCATGCACCGAGTTCAGAGGGATGCTCGTGGAGCGGAACCAGTCGGCGATTTCGCGAATGTGCTGCTTGCGGTTGGCGTAGTCGAAGTGCTGCCGCGCGGCGAAGATTTCGATCGCCTGCGCCCCAGCTTTCACAAGCTCGTCCAGCAGGCCCGGATGAAGCCGTTCCTTCACATAAATGTATGTTGAGACGGCCCTCTGCATCAGTAACCCACCGCCTTCCCATTATTGCGTCCATCGCTCGCGCCCAAGCGCTCGCTCGTTTTGGGGTCAACCATGATGCACTCGGCATCCCCCCAAAAGTGCGCGACCTTCAACTTGTGTCCTTTGGAACGCAGTAGATTCATTGTATCGGGAGACAGGCGGTCTTCCACCTCAATTGCGTCGGGGAGCCACTGATGATGAAACCTTGAGGCATTGACGGCTTCCTGGATATCGATCCGAAAATCCACGACGCCCATCAGGATATTCGCAACGTTGCTAATAATAGTCGGCCCGCCTTCCGCTCCCAGCACCAGGAAAAGCCTGCCATCTTTCAGCACGATGGTTGGCGTCATGGCCGAGAGCGGCCTTTTACCCGGTCCGATGGCGTTGGCAGGCCCTTGAATCAGCCCGTAGGCATTGGGCACTCCCTGCTTCGAGGCGAAGTCGTCCATTTCGTCGTTGAGCAGGAAACCGAGCCCCTCGGCGGTAACGCGCGATCCCAGCGCGTCGTTGAGCGTGGTGGTGACGGCGACCGCGTTGCCTTCGGGATCGACCACGGAGTAGTGAGTTGTATTTTCTGGTTCCCGAATGGTCGTCGGCCGGAAGTGGGCGACGCGTTCCAGTTCGTTAAACACGCTGGGACGCTTGAGATCCTGGCTCGGGCTGGCGCGGGTAGGATCGATGGATTCGCGCCAAGCCTGCGCATAGCGCTTGTCAATCAACTGCGGCACCGGGATCTTCGCAAAGTCCGGGTCGCCGAGAAACTCCGCGCGGTCATAGAAAGCCCGCCGGAACGCTTCCACTGTGAAGTGGATTGCCTGCGCCGAGCGGTTACCGAGTTTGGCAAGGTCGAATCCTTCAAGAATATTGAGGATCTCAACCAGCGCCGTTCCTCCCGAAGAAGGAGGCGGCGTGCTGATGATGTCATAGCCGCGATATGTGCCTCGGATGGGCTCGCGCTCTTTAACTTCGTATTGGGCGAGATCGTCGGCCGTGAGCAGCCCCCCGCCTTTTGCAACCGCGGCGGCGAGTTCGCGCGCCAAAGAGCCGTGGTAGAAATCATCGGGATTCTTTGCAATCCGTTCCAGTGTGCGCGCCAGTTCCGGCTGTTTCAGAACCTCCCCCGCCTGGTAGTAGTTACCATTGCGCTGGAAGATGCGCTTCGACTCGGCGAATTTTGTGAGATCTGCATCTCTCAGATCGTCAGCGTCTTCCCATGCCAGCGGGAAACCCTCGTGCGCCAGTCTCATCGCTGGAGCCATCACTCTCTCGAGCGAGAGCTGCCCGTACTTCTTCTCTGCATAGACCAGACCGGCGACCGATCCGGGCACGCCAATCGCTTTGAACCCGATCGTGCTCCTCTCCTGGAGGACGTTGCCCTGTGCGTCCAGATACATGTTCTGCGTAGCGGCCGCTGGGGCTTTCTCGCGAAAGTCGATGAAGCGTACTTCGCCGCTCGCTTTGCGGAGGAGCAGAAATCCCCCGCCACCGAGATTTCCAGCCTGTGGATGAACAACTGCAAGAGCAAAGCCGGTGGCGACGGCTGCATCAATGGCGTTGCCGCCGGCTTGCATCATCTCCACCCCAGCGCGGGATGCCAGTTCGTGCACGCTCGCCACCATCGCATGCTGGGCATGAACCGGGCGCAAGGGTGCCGCGGCGAGGCCGCCAGTAAGCTGGGCCAGGAGCCCGACAACAATCAGCACCTTGTAGTGAATGCGCATTCGGCCGGATGCAACGATAGCGCGACCTTGCGGGTCCGCCGTCGAAGAAGGAACCTATGAGGCTAGTCTAGCGCGATTGCGAGAGTCAACCTGCCACGACACGACTTTGGCAGACGATTTTGGATGGCGCAGCGCTTTAACGCTGGATCAGAGCGAGCTATGAGACACGGCTTTAGCCGCCGAGGGACTCCACGCGCCGTTTCTACTTGGCCGAATATCCAAGCCGTCCGGGAAGACAGGAAATCACACTTCCCATGCCGTCACCGTTGCCGATAATCTCCTTCAGAGCAGCCAGTAACTCCATTTCCTTGCCGTCGAAATTACTATGTTCAGAAATAAGGTGGCAAGTATCGGGAGCACCGAGACTGCGAAGAATCGCGTAGATCGGATCTGGGTGCTGTTGGCTTGGTTTGATGCTTCTAATGCATTCGGGCAGGAGAGTGTTATCTGCATGATCCATCAACCACTCGAGAAACTTGCGGCGTTTCTCGGCGTTGGCGAGGCAGAGCAGGGCACGCTCGCGGCGTGCACGTTGGACAAAAGACTCGACGAATGCCTGCTCATGTATATTCATTCGCTATGAAGGTGCCAGAGGCCAGTAGCCCTAAGCTGTCCTACACCTGCTCCCGTGCCTCGCCCAGCACGACGCTGACATCCATCTTCTTCTTGTTCCGAAAGATGGACACATTCACCGTGTCCCCAGCTCGGTGGTTGTTCATCACCTGCGCCAGATCCTGCTGACTCTCGATTTTCTTCCCGTCTACGGCAACGATCAAATCGCCGCCAATCATGATCGGGATGTTGCCGAGATAAGCTCGCTCGGTGCCGCCACGTAATCCCGCGCGGTCCGCGGCGCCGCCCGGGATAGCTTGCACGATCAACAGCCCGTAATCTGCGGCGAGATTCATCTCAGTCGCCAGCTCTCCCCCGATGGGGATGGTCCGCACTCCCAGCGCCGGACGACGCACACGGCCGATTGTGACCAGATCGTTCAGCACGGCCTTGGCGGTATTGATTGGGATCGCGAAGCCGATGCCGGCGCTTTGTCCAACGTTCGACGCGATCATGGTATTAATGCCGATGACCTCCCCATGCCAGTTCAGCAGCGGTCCACCCGAGTTGCCCGGATTGATGGCGGCGTCGGTCTGGATGGCTTCGTCGATCACCATACCATCGGGCTCCTGCACCTGACGGATTGAGCTGACGATGCCGCGCGTCAATGTGCCGGCAAGTCCAAACGGATTGCCGATTGCATAAACTTTCTGGCCAACCTGAAGATTTGTCGAATCGCCGAGTGTCATCGGCAGCAAATCGGGCGCTTTGATCTGGACGATGGCCAGATCGTGTGCGCGATCGGTGCCGACGATCGTGGCTCGATATTTTTTCCGGTTACTGAGCGTCACCTCGACCTGCCGCGCCTCGGCAATGACGTGGTAGTTCGTAATGATGTGGCCCTCTTTGTCGATAATGAATCCAGTCCCTTGCCCTTCCTGCGGCACCAACCCATAGAAAAAGTCGAAGGTCATGGCTCGCGAAGTAATGTTGACGACCGAGCCGATGTTTTTGCGATAGACGCTGATGTTATTCTGCTCTTCCGCATCGAGCGGGTCGCCGCCGGCGGCCTCGGTGATCTCGACCTTGGCCGGATGGCTCGCCCAACTGGCCGGGCGCAATCGGCCACTACGGTAAGTGGTGAAATAGAAAAAAGCTCCTGCAATAAAGACGGCAAAAATAAGCGGACGCCCGACTCTCATCGTTGGAAACTCCTGAAAAGTGTGGAACAACAATTCTAACGAAAGCCAGCGGGAACTCGTAGCGGGATTGTGGCGCAGGCTCCCAGCCCGCTGTCCGGCGGGCGGCGCGCCCACCGACAGGATCACGTTAAGGCTTCAACGAATCACTGCTGATTTGTGTTGGGGGGCGTACCCCAGCCGCCACCACCCGGAGATTCAACCCGGACCCTCTCTCCAGAACGCAGCCGTACGCTGGTCTTGCCTGGCAATTCTTCTTCGGAACGGTCGTGGCGAACGATGACAGTCCGTCCCGGAGATCCGTCGCCGCCTCCGGCCAGCCCATAGGGGCCACGCGAGCGCCGGTCAGCAAGCAACGTAACCTGGGCATTGCTGAGGACCTCGATTTCACGCACGATCCCGTCCCCGCCGGTGTACAGGCCGCGGCCGCCGCTTCCTGGGCGGAAAGAATATCGCCGCAGCCGCACCGGATAGGCGTACTCGAGTGCCTCCAAAGGAGTGTTCAGCGAATTCGTCATGTGGGTGTGCACGCCAGAAACGCCTTCTTTGGTCGGACGCGCACCCATGCCACCCGCAATGGTTTCGTAGTACGCAAACGCTTCGCCGGAACGGGGGTCGATTCCGCCGATGGTCAGATTGTTCATAGTGCCCGAAGCGGCGGCCGGAATGCGGTCCGGAATCGCCTGCGCGAGCGCTCTCAACAGCACGTCCACAATGCGCTGCGAAGTCTCGACGTTGCCGCCGGCAACTGCCGCCGGAGGTCTCGCATTCACGACCGTGCCCGAAGGAGTAATGACCTCGATGGGGCGCATCAACCCCGCCGTGGCCGGTACGTCCTCGCGCAGCAGACAACGGAAGACGTAAAAGCAGGCGGAGACCGTAATCGCCTCCACCGCGTTGATCGCACCCGGAGCTTGCGGATCAGAGCCGGTGAAGTCGATGGTGATAGCAGCCGTTTTCCTCCGGGCAGATGATTTCCTGCCGCTCCGCCCGTGAACGCGAAGCGTCACCGCAATCCGTACCGGTTTGTTCTCAACTCCGTCATCGTCGAGAAAGTCCTCCGCGCGATAGATGCCCGGCGGAACTCTGTCGAGGAAGGCGCGCATCATTTCTTCGGAGTAATCAAGCAGCTCGCTGGCGGCTCGTTGCGCACGCGCAAGTCCGTAGCGACTGCAGATTTCCCCGAGTCTTCGCGCCCCCGTTTGGCAAGCGGCAATCTGCGCGCCCAGATCGCCTTCCCGTTCCTCCGGTGTACGTACATTGTTCAGCAACAGCGCCAACACATCGGCAACGATCTTTCCTCCGCGCATGATCTTGACGGGCGGAATGCGAAATCCTTCCTGATAGATCTCGCGGCATGGCCCCATCGAACCAGGATAGGTTCCGCCGACGTCAGCATGATGAGCCCGCGAAGCCACGTAGAAATCCGGCTTTGGTGTGTGGAGCGTGCGCCTTCCCCCGCTGCTTTTGATCTTCTCCACGTAAACCGGCATCACCAACGTGATATCCGGTAAATGTGTCCCCCCGCGAAACGGATCATTGAGCATGACGACATCGCCCGGCTCCAGTGCACCATGTTCGACCGCGGCCACGACCGACATCGGCATCGACCCAAGATGTACGGGCATATGATCGCCCATGGCGATGACCCGGCCCGCAGAATCGAAGACGGCGCAAGAGTAGTCGCGCCGCTCCTTGATATTGGGCGAGAAAGAGGTCCGGCGCAGCGCTGCCCCCATCTCCTCGGCAATCGCGTGGTAGAGATTCTTGAATACCTCGAGTTCGATCGGGTCGCGCATGAACGGAACGAGTGTACGCCAAAGGGGGCCATTTTTGAGCTATACTGCCACGTCCCCTAAGGAGGTTTCCATGCGATTCATTACAGTGATCGTTGTTGCGTTCGCGTTGTCGTCCTTCAGTGTCGCCAAGGACGAGTCTCAGGTCAGCGACTTTGTTAAACAACACCTGAACTCAATAGGCACCGACCAGGCGCGGGCCGCAGTGAAAAATCGGGCAGCCGAGGGCAGTGTGGAGTTCAAGCTTCTCAATGTAAGCACCGGTGCCCAAGACGGTAAGCAAGTGCTCGTTTCGGAAGGTGGCAAGATGGTTGCGCTGCTCAAACTTCCGAATCCTACCTATCACGGGGAACGATTTGTATCTGATGGCAAGAAGGCGTTTATTTCAAATATCAAACCAGGTTCTTATTCTAGTTTTGGGGCTTTTGTTCTGGCGCACCCTGAGATTTTGACCGAAGGATTGTTGGGAGGTACGTTGTCCACCGGGTGGGCGCTCTTCAATCTCGAAGAGAGACACGCTAAACTGCAGGACCAGGGGGTTAAGAAGGTCGATGGCAAGGAGTTGCGCCGCTTCCGATATTCGCCCGCGAAGCGCTCAGACCTCGAAATTTCCCTCTATTTTGATCCTCAGACGGCTCGCCATGTGATGACCACCTACTCGCTCGAAATCAGTCCAAGGCTGGGGATGACTGAGCAAGAAACCGCTAAACAGGACTTCACTCGCTATTTTCTGGAAGAGAAATTTGATAATTTTAAGGAAACAGATGGCTTGCAGCTACCGGGTCACTGGGTGATCCAGTTTACAGCACAAATTCCGAACGACCCGAATCATCCACGGCTAGGAATCCTCGATCAAACCGGGATTTCCCAGTTTGACGCGACGGAAACTGCCATCAAACACAACGTTCCTCTCGACCCGAAGAACTTCGAGGTCAATTAAATCGTGGATAGTTGGGTTGGTTTGATTCTAGCTGACCCACTACCCCCGATTGTGAGCGATTCGAACTGACCCGACCAGTGCTACACTTCTCTAATTATGGCTGAAGGTCGTTCGCGCGTTTGGCTTTGGCTGCTTCTTGGCGGCGGAGCTTTTCTTCTGTTCGTGGTTGCCGTATTCACGCTGGTGTACCTGAGCTTTAGTGGCGGTGACGAGGAAGCTTTCGGCGGCTTCGGCGACAAGATTGCGGTTGTGGATCTGGACGGCGTCATCCTATCTCCCAAGCAGACCGTCTCCCAGCTGAAGAAATTCGCTGATGACGATTCCATCAAAGCCATCATTATCCACGTCAATTCCCCAGGCGGCGGAGTGGCTGCCTCCGAAGAGATCTACCGCGAAGTGAAGCGCATCCACGACGCAAAAAAGAAACGCATCGTGGCATCGATCGAGACCGTGGGAGCAAGCGGCGCCTACTATGTGGCCTCCGCCAGCGACAAGATCTATGCCGACAAGGGAAGCATTGTCGGCTCCATCGGCGTGATTGCGCAGTGGGTGAATTACGGTGAGCTTCTGCGCTGGGCCAAGCTAAAAGACATCACGATGAAGGCCGGAGAATTCAAGGACACCGGCAATCCTGCGCGTGAGATGACCCCCGCCGAGCAGGAATACATACAGGCTCTGATCGACAACATGCATACCCAGTTCATCCAGGCGGTGGCAGAGGGCCGGAAGATGAAAGAAGCTGACATCCGCGCGATTGCCAACGGCAAAGTTTGGACCGGCGAGCAGGCCTACCCTATGAAGCTGGTGGACCAGATTGCTGATTTCGAAAGTGCCGTAAAAGACACCGCAAAGGCCGTGGGGATCAAAGGCGAGCCCTCGCTGGTTTGGCCGCCCAAACCCAAGCGATCCGGGCTCGACCTGATGTTTGGCGACGTTTCCGACTACCTGCCCACTCGCGAAAAGCTCTTGGAGCAGCAGGTGGGCTTCTACTATCTGTGGAAATAAGGTATTTTCCTCTCCACTTGCGCAGAACCCCTGAAATTTGAGAAGGTTATAGGCAATGGCAGCCCTCGATAACAGGGGGCAAGATTAGCCCCGGGCAGGAAACCCTACCCCAAGGGAGCGAAGAGGCGTCATGACAAAAGCGGACCTGATCGAAGAAGTGTCCCGGCTGGCGGAATTAACGCGCAAAGACAGCGAAGTGATTGTAGAAACGATCTTTGACAGCATCGTGCGTTCACTGCGCGTGGGCGACAAGATCGAGATTCGCGGTTTCGGCAGCTTTCGTACGCGGCAGCGCAAGCCGCGCGTGGGGCGCAATCCGAAAACCGGCGATCGCGTGGAAGTCCCGGCCAAGAAAATTCCATTCTTCAAGCCCAGCAAAGAACTGAAGGATCTCGTCAACCACAGTGCGGCCAGTGCCGGAGCGGGAACCACGTCGGCCTCGGCGGCGCCCCCAACTCAGTAGATGGCACAGCCGTACTTCAGTCCCCGGCTCTTTCAGTATCTCGCGCAGCTGCGCAAGAACAATCGCCGCGCGTGGTTTCTCAAGCATCGCCCGGAATTCGAAGAGCTCGCGCGTCAGCCCAGCCTTCGCTTCATCACCGATCTCCGGCTCCGCCTGCGTGAGATCAGTCCCTGGCTGGTCGCCGATCCCAAACCCAACGGTGGTTCGCTGTTTCGTATCTACCGCGACGTCCGCTTCTCAAAAAACAAAAGCCCCTACAAGACTCACATCGGCATGAACTTCTGGCATGCGTCCGCAAGTGAAACCGTGCATGCTCCGGGTCTGTACCTGCACCTCGAGCCGAAAGGCTGCTTTCTGGCGGGAGGCATATGGCAACCCGACCCGCGTGCGCTGGCGCGAATCCGTGATGCCATCGCCTGGAAGCCCAAGGACTGGCGCGTCACCAAGCGCGGCCTCCGGTTGGGTGGCGACGCGCTGATACGCCCGCCACGAGGCTATTGCGAGGACCACCCGCTCATTGAGGACCTCAAGCGAAAAGATTTCATCGCCAGTATCGATTTGTCCCAAGCGCAGGTGTGCAGCGGACGCTTCCTGGAGGATTTCCTGCGGGCGTCGCGCAAAATGGCACCCCTGCTGCAGTTTCTCTCGGAAGCCGTGAAGTTACGCTTTTAGCTGTCCACCCAGTCAGTGCGAGGCTGCACGCGCGCGGAGCGCCTGATCCTGGAGAGCTTCCATGGCCGGAATAGATTTCGCAGGTGTGAAAGTTCGGTCGGGCGGTTGCATGCCACTCTCGATGGACTTCATCATCAACTCAATTGCCTGACCCGCATTCGCCGGGATGCAAACGGTGGCCGCCAACAGGTTGCGGCGCACCCATTCCTGACCAGTCTTGGGAAGTCCGTCGCACCCTAGAAACGGTATCTTCCCCCACTGCTCGCGCTGATTGCCGAAGCACTCATCGAAAGCCTTGCGGGCTCCCATCGCCATGGAATCGTCCTGGGCGCAAACCGCCGCGATCTGGTTGTCGCGCGAGGTGGAAAGACGGAGCCACGAACTGACCGCTTTATGTGCGCTGGACTCAGTCCAATGTGCCTTGAGCACTCGCAGCTGCGCGGTCTCGGGCTTGGTTTCCAGCGCGCCGAATAGCCGCTGCTTAGCGGCGGAGCTATCGCTCGGACCTTGTATGTAGAGAACCAGGCCGCCGCCTGGCAACAGCGCCGACAGTTGGCGTCCCTGGATGCGGCCGATCTCCTCGTGGTCCGACGTGATGGCAAAAACCGGAACATGGTACTGACGGCGTAATTCCGCCACGTAGTCGACGTCGCGATTCAACACAACCCACCCAATCCCAGCCGCCACCGCGGCCCGGGCAACCTGTGGAAGTGCTGTGGAACCCGCCGGTTCGAACAGAATGGCGTCCGGACGCGGATTCGTCGAGGACTGGATGCTAGTCAGCAATTGCTGGCTTTGCAGAATGCCATCATTCTTCGCGTGGATGATCTCGAGGTCGATCCCAAGTTTGACCGCCGACCGGCGGGCAGCTGAGGCCTGTTCGATCTGGTAGTCGTTATCGTCGTTGGTCAGGGAAAGCAGAAAACGCGGCTTCTTCATCCCGAGCACCCGTATATGGCTTCATCATACGACTGCATGCTCTTCGCTGCTGCATGACATAAGTAACTAGCAGGCTGCGGAAAAACTAGTCAATCTCGGCCCCCCCGTGAAGGAACGGCTTTTGCCCTGGGGCGCCTTCATCGATTTGTCTCACAAACCAGTGCCTCGCCCGTCTAATCAGTTTGTCGATTCAGGTCGGAGGCCAGCATGATCATCGTTCTGTTCCGCTCCCGGCTCACTCCCCAGGCTAGCAGCGGCTACTCTGAGATGGCGGAGCAGATGTCGAAGCTCGCGCAGGCGTCCCCGGGATTTATCGCGGAGAAGGGCTTTACGGCAGAAGATGGCGAACGGTTAACTGTGGTCTGGTGGCAGGACGAAGAGACGCTGAAACAATGGCGCAATAACGCGCAACATCTGATCGCGCAAAAAGTCGGGCGGGAGAAATGGTACGAGTACTACAAGCTCGAAGTGGCGACGGTGATTCGGTCGGGCGACTTCGAACGCGGCGCGACCGCGTAGGAGATCGGGCCTGATTTCTGTGCTAGATTGAAGCCAGAACGGGCCCGTAGCTCAACGGTTAGAGCAGCAGACTCATAATCTGTTGGTTCCTGGTTCAAATCCAGGCGGGCCCACCAGGTGTTGTCCACCCTCCACTCCGCTCGGGATTTCGCTAGCAGGCTTCCGCTTCGCTCACGCCTGCTAAACGGCTCAAAGTCAAAATCGACGCGGGACCACTACAACTCTTCACCCTACCGGCAAACTGAAGTAAAAGACCGATCCATGTCCCAACTGGCTCGTCACTCCGATGCTGCCGCCGTGGGCCTCGACAATGGCTTTGCAGATGGCCAGTCCCATTCCAGTTCCGTGGACCTGTACGCGCTGGTTACGCCCCCGATAGAACTTCTCGAAGACCAGTGCCTGTTCGAAATCGTCGATGCCCGGTCCGCGATCGGCAACGCTAGTAGTGAGCGTCCCGTTCTTGACTTCGGCCGTGACGCGAATCGGTGTGTCGGGCCCCGAGTACTTGGCCGCATTCTCGAGCAGGTGCACTAGCACCTCCTTGATGCGGCCCGAGTCCATCCGCGCCGGAGCCAGGTCGGCGGGAATTCTGACTTCCACCGGATGCGGCGTGAGGACTTGCTTCAGCTCCTCCACGGCCTCGTCGACCACTTCACGGATACGCGTCGGCTCAAGCCGCAACTCAACTTTGCCAGCGTCCAACTGAGCCATCTCCGCGGCTTCTCCCACCAGTCGGTTCAGCCGGTCACTTTCTTCGTTGATGACCGTCAGCAATTCTTCTTTCTCCGCCAGCGAGAGATTCGGGCTCCCAAGAAGCGATGTCACTGAGGCCTTGATGGCCGTCAGCGGAGTTCGAAATTCGTGAGTCACCGAATCCAGCAGGAGCGAACGCAACTGTTCGCTCTCACGCGCCGCCTCCGCGCGGCTGAGTTTTTCGACTGCGCCCGCCCGCTCGACCGAGATGGCAATCAGGCTGCCGATAGCATCCAGCGTCTGGCGCGACAGCAGCGACCCGGAAATCCCCATGCTGCCCACCACCCGCATGCCCAGGCTGAGCGGGGTGAAGGCCCGTTGATTCGCGTGATCAATGCGCGGTTCGCCTCGCAGGCAACACAATTGGAGATCGTGCGACTCCAGTCCATCGATAGTCGGACCTGAGCGGTAGATATCCGCCCGGTTCGACAAAGAAATGGCCGCCGACCGCACACCGAATGAGTCCACGATGTACCGTGGGATCGCATTCAACAACTCGGCCGCGTTGTCGCTGGAAAGCAATTGCTGGCTGAATCCATAGAGCCGTTCCAGTTCCCGGCGTCGCTCATTGGCATTGCGGGCTTCGCGTCCAGCGCGTTCTGACAACTCGCTTGCGGTCACCGCGGTGATGAGGAATGCGAACAACGCAACCCAGTTCTGCGGCTGGTCAATCGAAAACGTGCCCAATGGTGGCAGAAAGAAATAGTTAAAGGCCAGCGTAGCGATCACTGCCATGAAGACTGCCTGCCGCAGACCCCAGAACGTCGAGATCCCAAGCACGCCGAGCAAGAATGCGAGCGCGATCGTGGTCGGATTGATGCCGGCCAAGCTGCGGCCCAGCAGAACGATTACGAATACAGAAAGAGCCGCGAGCCCATAGCCAAACGCTGATCGGACCGCTGGTTTCACGAGCCGATTGTATCCGACATCGACAAAGCCAAATGTCTCAACGACAATAAGCGCGATGCCCAAGACTCCCGAACAATGGTTGGAGGAAGCCGCCCCCGCTAGGAAGGGGGGCGTGTTCAAGCTTTTCCTCGGATATGCTCCGGGCGTCGGCAAGACCTACAGCATGTTGAGCGAAGCCATCCGCCGCCACAGCCGCGGCGAAGACACCGTGATCGGCGTAGTTGAAACGCACGGCCGCAAAGCAGTTGGCGAACTGGTTGCGAACCTCGAAGTTATTCCGCGGAAGAAAATCGAATACAAAGGCGCGGAATTCGAGGAGATGGACGTAGACGCCATCCTGGCCCGCAAACCTCAAGTCGCTCTCGTAGATGAGTTAGCCCATACCAACATCGAAGGCAGCAAGCATCGCAAGCGCTACGAAGATGTGCTCGAACTGCTCGATGCCGGGATCGACGTGCTCTCCACCATGAACATCCAGCATCTCGAGAGCATCACGCCCACCGTGCAGGGCGTCACCGGAATTCAGGTGCGTGAAACCGTTCCCGATTGGGTGCTGCAGCGAGTCAACGAAGTAGTGATGACCGACCTGACGCCCGAAGCCCTCCAGAACCGCATGCGCCGCGGTGACGTCTACCCGCAGGAACGTGTGAGCCGCGCCCTCGACAATTTTTTCCGGGAAACGAATCTGATTGCCCTGCGCGAACTCGCGTTGCGCCAGGTGGCCCACGAAGTCGATCGGAGCCTGGAGCAGCACCGCGAAAAATTGCCCGACGGCCGGACGGTATCGATCCGCGAACGCATCGCGGTCTGCATCAGCTCCAATCCGGCGGCCCAGTACTTGATTGCCCGCGGCGCGCGCATGGCGCAGGCGATCGATGCAGAACTGTTCGTCGTCTACACCGACATGGGGCAAGATACCAGCGAAGCCAACCAGAAAACTTTGAAGGCCAACTTTCGATTCGCTGAAAATGTTGGGGCATCCGTAGTGAGCTTGCCGGGGAAAAGCGTGGCCGAAGCGGTGGCGGAATTCGTCCACGAGAAGCACATTACCCAGGTTGTCTTTGGCCGCTCCGCGACGCGAGGGTGGAAAAGGTATTTTTACCTGTCCGCGATTCATCAGTTCCTGCGCGACGCCCCGGCAGTGGACGTTCACATCGTGACGCAGGAGCCGAGCTGAATCTCGACATGTCGACACACAAGCGCATCCTGGTCGTGGACGATGAGCCCCAGATTACAAGGGTCCTCCGCACCTCCCTCTCCAGTCACGGATACGACATTCGCGTCGCCAATGACGGCGAGACTGCGCTCGAGATCATGAAGGATTGGTCTCCCGATCTGGTCATCACCGATTTAGCCATGCCCAACATGGATGGATTGGAACTTTGCCGGCGGCTCCGCACCAAGACGCAGATTCCCATCCTCGTGCTCTCGGTCCGCGGCGAAGAGAGAACCAAGGTCAAAGCGCTCGACGCGGGCGCCGACGACTACGTAACCAAGCCCTTCGGCATTGAAGAGTTGCTGGCACGTGTGCGCGCCAATCTTCGCCGGGCGCGGCCCGGGGAATCGGAACAGGCGCCGATCGAACTTGGGGACTTCCGCATCGATCCAGGCGCCCGCACTGTAGAAGTGCGCAAACGTGCGATCCATTTGACCCCGAAAGAATTTGACCTGCTGGTTTACCTGGCTCGACGCGCGGGCAAAGTCGTGACTCACCGCGCGCTCCTCGGAGCAGTCTGGGGCGGAGAAAGCACCGAACAAGTCGAATATCTGCGCGTTTTTGTCGGCCAGTTACGCAAGAAGCTTGAACCAACGGCTTCTTCGCCGCGCTATATCGTGACCGAACCCTGGATCGGCTACCGCTTCCAGCCCGGCGACTAGTGTAGCGCCGGCAGCTTGCCGGCTGTCCCGAGAGCCTGCGCAGAGCTTGTCGAAGAGGTGCCTCGCACTCAGCTGCGGCGGGGAGGCGTTACAAACCTTACATCTTCCTTACGAACTGTTTACTCTTCTTTTATGCCCGCAGATTTCCAATAGGTCCATATCCCGGAGCAGTTAGCGGGAGTGGCAGTATGGAAATCATCAGGCGTATTGGGCTGGTATCTCTGTTATCGACTGCGCTCGTGTTGCGACTGCATGCTCAACAAACAACCGCAGGTCCAAAAACTGAACCCAGCAATTCCGCCAGCGCCGAAGTGCAACCCATTTCCCCAGCTGTAATGAAAGAACTCGAGGCCATGAAGAAGCGCATCGAGCAACTGGAGGCGGAACTAAGCAAGCGAGACGTGCACCAGCCCCCGACGACTTTGGTCGAAGAAACGGCGGGTGGAGGATCGAATGTTTCCAAAGCGCGACTGGCTTCCGCCTCGCGCGTCCAGCCTCAAAGTGGGTCTGCAACGCCTCCTGCAACCACAAGTCCCGAAAAGCCGCAGAAAGCCGAACCATTCGCCTTCGCCGACTGGATCTGGCTGACTGGCAATCCGCGCACGAAAACTCCGGCGTTCGACAGCAAGTTCTTTACCCCGGAAATCAGAGCCGACGTCGACTATGTCTTTGACTTCCGCCGTCCCAAGGACGATACCATCGGAGGCTCCAGCGAAATCTTCCGGTCCCACGAGATCCAGGTGACGCAGCTCGGCGTCGGGGGCGACCTTCACTATGACAACGTTCGCGCCCGCCTGATGACGCAGTTTGGGATGTACTCATTCACCACGCCGCGCAATGACGCCAGCCCCGCGCGCGGTCAGTGGAACCTCGATGGCGCGTATCGCTATCTCTCCGAGGCCTATGCTGGGTATCACTTTGACGCCATGCACGGCATCAATGTCGACGCCGGCATCTTCATGTCGTATATCGGTCTGTTCAGTTACTACAACTTCGACAACTGGGCTTATCAGCCATCCTACGTGTCTTCGAACACGCCGTGGTTCTTCAACGGTCTTCGCGTTCAGTTCTTTCCCACGGAGAAACTGAAGATCGAACCGTGGTTCATCAACGGCTGGCAGTCGTATGGCCGATTTAATGGGAGGTCAGGCGTTGGCGGCCAGATCCTGTGGCGTCCGACGAGCTGGATGTCCATCGTCTCGAACAACTACGGCGTAGGAGCGGACACTCTCGGCAATCCCAACCGGACTCGGATGCACACCGATGACAGCATTCAGATCAAGTATCTGGATCGGCCGGGCGCATTCCTGAGCAAAGCCGCATTCACTTTGACCGGGGACATCGGCTGCGAGACCGGCGGAGGCGTGAGCTGTTTGGGAAGCAGGAACGCTCCCAAGCAAAGCTTCCTCGGTTTCATGGCCTACAACCGTTTATGGTTCCACAATGATCGCTACGGCCTGACGCTGGGTGGAGGCAAGATCAACAATCCCGGACGTTACCTTGTGCTGGTACCGCCGATCAACGGTGCCACCGCCGCTTCCGGAACGCCATACTTCACCGCGAACCCGGGCGATCCCTTCAAGGCGTGGGATGTCTCTCTAACATGGGATTACATGCCGAGCCAGTACATCACCTTCCGAACGGAATACAATCACCGCGCCGCCAACGTTCGCTATTTCTCCGGACGCAGCGGTGTAACGCCTCCGGGCGGCAATCAGGGCCCTCCGGGATCTGTCGTCGAGGGATGGGCCCCAGACCTGGTTAAAGACGAAGATCGCTTGATCGGTGCCATCCTGGTGAAGTTCTGAGGAAAAGGAAACTACGATGCAAGATCTGATATTCGTGCTGGTATCGATCGCATTTTTCGCTCTGTCCATCGGCTACGTGACTTTCTGCGACCGCCTGAAGTGAGAGAACCGATATGAGTCTGGAAGCGATCATCATGCTAGTGATTAGCGTCCTCACAATCGTGTACCTGTTCTACGCCCTATTGCGTCCGGAGAAGTTCTGACATGACCGTCAACGGATGGCTACAGATCCTGCTCTTTCTGGCGCTGATCTTCGTCGTCACCAAGCCGCTCGGAATCTTCATGACACGCGTGTTCAGCCGTGACAGAACATTTCTGGACCCGGTCATGCGGCCCGTGGAGCGACTGCTCTACCGCGCGACCGGCGTTGACGAGAATCACGAAATGCGCTGGACCGAGTACGCCGTCTCCATGCTCTTGTTCAGCGTCGTTTCCATGCTTGTGCTGTATTTCATCCAGCGCCTGCAAGGTTTCCTGCCGTTCAATCCGCAGAAATTCGGTGCCGTAAGCCCGTCCCATCTGGCCTTTAACACCGCCGCGTCGTTTACGACCAACACGAACTGGCAGGCATACTCGGGCGAGTCGACGATGAGCTACTTCACGCAGATGGCCGGCCTCGCCTACCACAACTTTGTCTCCGCGGCCGTCGGCATCGCGCTTGCCATCGCGTTCATTCGTGGCGTCGCGCGCCGCCAAATGGAGACCATTGGTAACTTCTGGGTTGATATGGTGCGCGCCTGTCTGTGGGTGCTGCTGCCGTTTTGCGTAGTGGGCGCGCTGCTTCTGGTGTCGCAAGGCGTAGTGCAGAATCTTCGCCCGTACGACCACGCTACCTTGATGGAGCCACAGCAAACCCAAATCACGGGCGCCGATGGCAAGACCGTAACCACCAACATCACCGAGCAAGTCATCGCGCAGGGACCAGTCGCATCGCAGGAAATCATCAAGGAATGGGGCACCAACGGTGGCGGTTTTTTCAACGCGAACAGCGCTCATCCGTTTGAAAATCCCACTCCGCTTTCCAACCTGGCCGAATTGTTTTGTATTTTCGCAATCAGCGCCGGGCTCACCTACACCTTGGGACGCATGACTGGCTCCACCCGACACGGCTGGGCAGTCTGGGCCGCGATGGCGATTCTCTTCCTTGCCGGAGTGACCGTTACCTACTGGGCCGAAGCCAACGGCAATCCGCTCTTCCACGGAGTGGATCAGCGCGCCTCCGCCACGCAATCCGGCGGCAACATGGAGGGCAAGGAAGTCCGTTTCGGTATTGCCAACTCCGCTTTGTTCGCGACCGTAACCACCGATGCCAGCTGCGGAGCTATCAACGGCTGGCACGATTCATACACGCCGCTCGGCGGCATGGTTCCGCTCGTCAACATCATGTTGAGCGAAGTCATCTTCGGCGGGGTCGGCGCTGGCATGTACGGCATGCTGATCTACATCGTGCTCGCGGTTTTCATCGCTGGCCTGATGGTCGGCCGCACACCCGAATACCTCGGCAAGAAAATCGAAGCCTACGACATCAAGATGGCCATGCTGGTGGCGCTGGTGTTTCCGCTGGTAATCCTGACGTTCGCGGCGATTTCCAGTGTGAAAGATTTCGGCACTTCAAGCATCGCGAATCCCGGGCCACATGGCCTCAGCGAAATGCTCTATGCCTACGTTTCCGGAGCTGGGAACAACGGCTCGGCGTTCGGCGGATTAACGGTAAACACGCTCTGGTATGACGCGACCATCGGTCTGACCATGCTCGCCGGCCGCTTCCTGATGATCATTCCGATGCTGGCCATCGCCGGCAACCTGGCGCGCAAGAAATATGTTCCGCCATCGCTCGGAACTTTCCCAGTCACTACGCCCCTTTTCACAGTGCTCTTAATCGGCGTGATTCTGATTGTCGGAGCGCTGACATTTTTTCCGGCATTGAGTCTTGGCCCGATCCTCGAGCACCTGCTCCTGGGCGCTGGCAAGACTTTCTGAGAACTGCATATGGCAAAGAGAACGAGAGCGATTTGGGAATGGAAGATCGTCAGGCGGGCCTTCTGGGATGCGCTGCTCAAGCTTAATCCGCGCAAGATGATGGGCAATCCCGTTATGTTCGTGGTGGAAATCGGCAGTGTGATTACCACCACCCTGCTCTTCAAGGGCGGCGCCGATTTCAAATTCAATCTACAGATCACGCTGTGGCTGTGGTTCACTGTCGTGTTCGCAAACTTTGCCGAGGCCATGGCCGAAGGCCGCGGCAAGGCGCAAGCCGACACTCTGCGCAAGGCCCGTTCCGAAACCATGGCCAATCGCTTCACGGCCAGTGGCCAGGTCGAGAAAGTGCCAAGCGCAAAGCTGCGAACCGGCGACCTGGTGCTCGTCTCAGCCGGCGAATTCATTCCGTCGGACGGCGAGATCGTCGAAGGCGTGGCTTCCGTGGATGAGTCCGCCATTACTGGAGAGTCAGCTCCTGTGATCCGCGAAGCCGGCGGAGACCGCTCGGCCGTCACCGGCGGCACCCGCGTACTCTCCGACCAGATCAAAGTCCGCATCACGTCCAACCCGGGCGAAACATTTCTCGACCGGATGATCGCTCTGGTCGAAGGTGCTGAACGCCAGAAGACCCCGAACGAGATCGCGCTCAACATCCTGCTCGCAGGCTTGACCATCATTTTCCTGCTCGCAGTGATAACGCTACAACCTTTCGCAATCTACTCCGGATCCCAGCAGACCGTGTTCGTGCTCGTTTCGCTGCTCGTCTGCCTGATCCCGACCACCATCGGTGGACTCCTCTCCGCAATTGGCATTGCTGGCATGGACCGGCTCGTCCAACACAACGTGCTGGCGATGTCCGGCCGCGCCGTCGAAGCCGCGGGCGATGTCAACACGCTTCTGCTCGACAAGACCGGAACCATCACGCTCGGTAACCGCCAGGCAGCAGACTTCATCCCTGCCCCCGGAATCACCGAAGCCGAAATGGCCGATTCTGCCCAACTCTCCTCTCTTGCTGACGAAACTCCCGAGGGCCGATCGATTGTCGTGCTGGCCAAAGAACGCTACAGCCTGCGCGGCCGCGAACTCTCTTCCCACGAAGCGGTATTCGTCCCCTTCACCGCGCAAACCCGCATGTCGGGCGTGAATCTGGATGGCCGCGAAATCCGCAAGGGGTCGGTGGATGCCATCATCAAGTACCTCAATGTTTATGGCACCACCCTGCCCAAGGAAATTCAGGCCAGCGTAGAACTGATCGCGCGCTCGGGCGGAACGCCTCTCGTAGTCGCTGAAAATCAGCGTGCTCTCGGCGTCATCCACCTTAAGGACGTCGTGAAAGGCGGCATGCGCGAGCGCTTTAAGCATCTCCGCACGATGGGCATCAAGACGGTAATGATCACCGGAGACAATCCCCTGACCGCTGCCGCCATCGCGCGGGAAGCCGGGGTGGATGACTTCCTCGCGCAGGCAACTCCGAAAGACAAAATGGACCTGATCAAGCGCGAGCAGAGCGACGGCAAGCTGGTCGCCATGACCGGCGACGGCACCAACGACGCGCCCGCGCTCGCCCAGGCCGACGTCGGCGTCGCCATGAACACCGGCACGCAGGCCGCCAAGGAAGCTGGCAACATGGTGGACTTGGATTCCAATCCCACGAAACTCATCGAAATCGTCGAGATCGGCAAACAGCTGCTCATGACGCGCGGCTCTCTGACCACCTTCTCGATCGCCAACGACGTCGCCAAGTACTTCGCCATCATCCCGGCAATGTTTGCCGGGACTTTCCCGGTCCTGAATGCGCTGAACATCATGCACCTGCAGACCCCGGATTCGGCTGTCCTTTCGGCCGTGATTTTCAATGCGCTGATCATCATCGCTCTGATTCCGCTGGCCCTTCGCGGAGTGAAGTATCGCCCCATGGGCGCCGCCGCGCTGCTGCGCAACAACCTGCTGATCTATGGCGCCGGCGGAATCGCGATTCCGTTCATCGGCATCAAGCTGATCGACATGGTGATCACTCGCGCCGGGCTGGCGTAGAGGAGGAGCGTGATGAAGGAAAATCTAATTACCGCCGTCCGGATGACCATTGCGACCACCATCCTGCTTGGAATCATTTACCCACTCGCGGTCACGGGACTCGCACAAATCCTGTTTCCCGATAAAGCCAACGGGCAGTTGATCGAAGCGAACGGGAAGATCATCGGATCGCGCATCATCGGCCAGGCGTTTTCTGGGCCTGGCTACTTTCACAGTCGCCCCTCAGCGGTCGGCTATGACGCGACCAATTCCAACGGCTCGCAGTGGGGCCCTACCAACAAAAAACTCATTGATCGGGTGAAAGGCGACGTGACCACGCTACACGGCGAGAACCCCAACGTCCCGGTTCCCGTTGATCTGGTAACCGCCTCCGCCTCCGGCCTCGACCCCGACATCACGCCCGCAGCCGCCGAGTTCCAGATTCATCGTGTGGCTGCCGAAAGAAAAATGCCGGAGGCCGACGTCACTCGTCTTGTCAGCGAGCACACCACAGGACGAACTTGGGGATTGCTGGGCGAGCCTCGCGTCAATGTTCTGGAACTGAACCTCGCCCTGGATGCGAAATACGGAGCAAGAAAGTAGCGCCCCGCCCCCACTCGCCAGGGCCCTCGGCTCACCCTTGAGGAGCAATGACCTTGAGAGCGCCACGCTCAACTCCAATTTCCACTGGCGTCTTGCACACGTACTCGCCGTCTGCGTAGATGTCGATGGGTAGCGCACCCTCCACTCGGGCGCCTCGCGTTTGTAAATACTCGACTTCCGGAATCTTAAGATGTCGTCCGAAGTACACCGACGGAAACAGACTGAGAAGCTTCAGCCGATTCAGCGGATTGATCAAGCACAGGTCCAGGTTGCCGTCATCCATCTTCGCGCGCGGAGCAACGTGCATCCCGTCCCCGTAGAACGGTGTATTTGCGAAAGCCGCCAGCAGTACGGGTTTCGTCATTTCTCTCGTCATCGAGCCATCTAAAATGCTGAGCCGCAGAGATATCGGTGAGAACTCAAGGATCGCAGGAATTAATCCGAGTGCGTACCCCCCGTGACGACGCAGCCAGCGCGGCATGCGGTTTGCCTTCTGCGCGACGGCAGAATCGAGTCCACACCCGGCAACGCACGAGAAATAGTGAATTGTGTTTCCGCCGTTCTCGGTGATCGTGCCGAGATCAAGGTCACGGGCGTTTGCCGATCCTGATTCAAAATCCCGCCACGCGTTCACCGAATCGCGAATGCTCAGCAGCTTCAACGCCCGGGCAAAATCATTCCCGCTGCCGGCCGGCACCACCAGCACCGGAAGTTGGAGCCGCACCAGCGCAGCCAGATGCCGGTGAAGAGTGCCGTCTCCGCCAAAGAGGAGAACGGCATCCGCGTCGGAAGAAGACGCCGGGATGCCTTCGATCCATTCGGTAGCCGAGCCCGCCCGAAACGGACGCAGGTTCGCCGGCGAAGTCCCCAGCCCAAAGATTACAGCGGCGCGCATGCGTTCAGCATTAAACCACACGCGTCCCCGAATGCTGCTAGTCGGTACTTATTTCGGTAGGCACTTCTCCATGAAGTCCACCAGATCCTTCTTCATCTTGGTGTGCTCCGCGCGGTCGATGTAGACCATGTGCCCGGCCTCGTAGGTCGCGTACGACACGCTCTCGCGATACTTCGCGTCCAGATTCAGGTGGTTCATGGTCCAGTCTGCGGCCGCGAACGGAGTAGCCAGATCGTAGTGGCCTTCCATCACAAGAATCTTCAAATAGGGATTCTTGATCATTGCCGAACGCAATCCACCTGCCGTGCTCGGAAATCCTTCGGCCGCGCTGCCCCACTCCCACTTCTGGAATGCGCTTTCGTCAAACGCGAACACCTTGTAGGGCATGTCAGTTTTGTAGCCGAGTTCATTGCGCACGTAGTTGTTAAACACTGAAGTGTAGGGGGGAAGAATTGCCGCGCCCGCCGGATCGTAGTAAGGGCCATCCTGGGGATCAGGACTGGTGAATCGTCCGTCGAGGCGTCCCACCACCAGCTTCTGGTCAAGAAGCAACTCGTGAGTGAACGTGGGAACGTCAATCCGCAGGTTGTTATTCTCCACTACCTCCGGACGCAGTCCGGTGTAGCGCGCCAGTTGCTCCACAATTTTACGGCGTTCTTCCGCTGTCATAGCGTCGCCCTTGCCGAGCGCAAGCAGGTAATCGCTCGTCACCCAGCGGATGACTTCCTGCCGTGTCTTCGCCATGTCTTGCGTGAGATCAGCCGGCAACTTGTGATGGTAGCCGGCGATCATGTTAAAAGTAGGAAGCAGCAACGCGTAGGGCAGATCGTTCGACTTGTTCCATTCGAGCGTCTGGAAATCCACCGCCATCGATAGCAGCGTCACGCCATTAAACGAGATCCCGTGATCCGCCAGGTAGCCGGCGATGCCCGCCGCCCGCGTCGTGCCATAGCTTTCCCCCAGCAGGAAGAGCGGCGAAGTCCAGCGGTCGTTGCGAGAGATGTAGAGCCGGATGAACTCTCCGAAAGCCTGCACGTCGCCTCGCACCCCGAGGAATTTCTTGGTGAGATCGGCGTTCGCCGCCCGCGAGTAGCCGGTGGCAATAGCATCCACCATCACGATGTCGCTACGGTCGAGCAAGGTGGCAGGATTGTCTTCCATGCGATACGGCGCCCCCGGCATGAAGCCGTTCGACTGGAGCACCACCCGCTTCGGCCCCAGCGCGCCCATGTGCAGCCAGACCGATGCCGATCCCGGGCCACCGTTGAACGCAAACGTCAGCGGACGCTTGCCCGCATCCTGTCCGTCGAGGGTGTACGCGACGAAGAACATCTCCGCTTCGATCTTGCCGTCGCCGCGCTTGATGGGCAGTCGTCCAGCTGTGGCTGTGTAACTGAGTGTCTTGCCGTTCATCGTGATCTGGTGATGTGTGACCACCGGCGGGATCTCGGTCACGTCGTAGTGTTCTTCCTTATCGGTCGCTTCGCCCTCGGGCTTTGTTTCGGCAGGTTTCGCGTTCTCTGCGGATTTATCGGGCGCGGCGGGAGCTGGCGCCGCCTGTTCTTTCTTGGGCTTCTTCTCTTTGGAAGCGGCCGGTTTGGTTTTGTCGGCGGCTGCGTCCTGCGAGGTCTGGTCTTGCTGCGCGATTGCGAAAGGAGCCATCAGCGCCGCCAGGAATAGAACTAAGAAAATTCGCATGCCATTCTCCGGAAGGAAATAGCCGGGTATTCCGGCTGGACTGAGCATTATAGCGGGAGGTTGCAAACTTGGCTTATTCGTATCGGAGACTCTCGATCGGGTCCAGGCGCGCAGCCCGGATCGCAGGTACCATGCCGCTGACGATGCCCACCAGGCAAAGGATGACTGTGGCCACCATCAGGCTGCTGACATTGATGTGAAGGTGGATGTCGCCTGCCTGCAGGTTCTCGCCAAACGCGCTCATGAGCGGCAGCGCGCCCACGCCCCACGAGATGAGGTACGCAATCCCGATCCCCGCCAGCCCGCCCGCGAAAGTAATGGCCATTGCCTCTGCAAGAAACTGAAGAAGGATATGCGTCTTGTGCGCGCCCAGCGCTTTCTCCACGCCGATTTCCCGCGTCCGCTGCTGCACCGACACCAGCATGATATTCATCAATCCGATTCCGCCGATCCCGAGAGTGAGCGCGCCAATAAACGCAAGCAGCACCTTGAGCGCGACCGTCACGATGCGGAACTCGTCAAAATCCTGCTTGAAATCGGCGATGAAAACGGCGCGGTGATCGTCGGGGCGGAAGTTATGGTGCGCGGCCAGTACCGAGCGCACGACGCGCGCCAGTTGCTGATGGTCTTCGCCCTCGTAGTCCATGAACATGCCGGTGATGTACTGGGTGTCGAAAAGATCGCCCATGGTGCTGAAGGGGATCACAACCATGCTGTTGTCATTGTTATCGCCACCCTGAACTTTGTGCTGATAGACGCCGATGACCTCGAAGCTCAGACCGTTAATGCGGATGCTCTGGCCCAACGCCGACTCGCCGGAGAAGAGTCTTCGCTTGGCCTCGTCGCCAATCACCGCAACTCGTGCGCGCTGGAATTGGTCTTCTTCGCTCAGGCCGCGGCCGGTAGCCACTGCAAAACCTCGAATGCGCTCGTAAACCGGGAACACGCCGGTGAGAAACAGATTGGTGTAGGTGCGCGTGTCGTGCTGGATGGTGGCGCCATTTTGCCGGTCAAAAATTGGTGTGATGCCTTTGATCATGGGCACTTCATTGCGGATGTAATCCACGTCGGCGAGCTTGAGCCGGACCTCGCTCCCCGCCTTCGAGCCACCGGCTTGCAACGAAGTGCGTCCCGGAAAAGCGCCGATCACTTCCGTGCCAAACGAACTGAACATCAGCCCGATCGCGCGTTCCAGCCCCGATCCAAACGCGAGCAGTATGACGACCGTGGCAATCCCCCACGCCATCCCCAGCATGGTGAGGGTGGTGCGGCGGCGGTTGTGCCGCATTGCGCCGTAGGCTTCTTTCAGCAGATCACGCGTCATGACTTACTCCTGATTTCCACAAATCCATTTGCCGACGGGTGGAGCAGATTTTCGGAGGGTAAGACTCTACTGCGCAAAAGCAGAATCTCTCAGCAAACTGTTCAGCCACGGATTTACTCCTGACGCAGCGCTTCTACAGGTTCCAGCATGGCCGCTTTCCGTGCCGGGTACAGACCGGCTATGATCCCCGCCAGCGCCAACGACAACACCGCCCCGACCGCTGACATCGGAATGATCCGCGGAGTATCAAACCCCTGCGGCAGTTGGACTCCCGAGAGGAGGCGGACGACGAGTATGGCGCCGCTCACGCCAATTGCACCGCTCAACAGCGTAAGAAACGCGCCTTCCAGAAAGAATTGAAACAAGATGTTCCGATTGGTCGCACCCAGCGCCTTGCGCAAGCCGATCTCGCGTGTGCGCTCCGTCACCGCCACCAGCATGATGTTCACGATCCCGATCGCGCCCAGCGCCAGCGTTACCAGTCCCACGCCGCCCAGAAACCAGTCCATCGCGGTGAAGATCTTCCCCATGGTTTTCTGATTCTTGATCGTGTCCCACTCTTCCCAGGTATCCTTCCCGCTGGGATCGAATCCGCCGTGGTTGCGGGCAACGATCCGGTGCAACTCGTCTTTGGCAGCTTCGTTCTCATCGAACGTACGCGGCTGATAGTTGATGAACGATATCGCGTTTCCCTCCTGTGAATTGTCACCCTTCAACGGGAAAAGCTCGCGCATAGTATTGAACGGAATAAAAATACGGATGTTAGTGGCGTTATGCTCTTCGTGGCCAATCATCGAGAGCATCCCGATCACCTGAAAGCGCACGCCGTTCAGCAAAATCGTATTCCCCACCGCCGGACGCCCGGGGAACATGTTGCGCGTCATCTCGCGTCCCAGCACGCACACCCGGCGCCGCTGCTCGTTGTCCTCGTCGTTGATCCATCGCCCCACCTGCAATGGGATGGTCCGCACCTGGTTGTAGATCGGAGGCACACCCGAGACTTGGCCATTCGTGCTCGTATATTCACTGACGGCGCGGATGTCGTCGCGCGCAATCAGCGGCGAGATACTTACTGCCAGCTTCGATTCTTCCTTAATTGCGAGGTAGTCGTCATATGTGAGATTGAACCATTTCATGGAACTGAAGCTGCCTTCGACCGCTGGCTGGCGTCCGCCGAAGAAAAAAATGATGTTCTTGCCGAACGTCTCCAGTTGCTTGCGATTACCATTGCGGAATCCTTCTCCTACGCCCACCAGCAGCAGGAGCGATCCCACGCCCCAGGCGATTCCGAACATGGTCAGGAACGAACGTAGTTTGTGCGCCCAAAGCGTGCGCATGGTCTGAATGAAAGTGTCGAGCAGCGTCCGCATAGCGATACCTCACACTACAAACCAATCAGTTGGACTGCCGTGATCGGAAAGGGTTATCGCGATTTGCGGTCGCGAGCCTGTCGCTCGGATGCGAACCAGCCAGCCGGCGAAGAATCCGTAACTCAACAATTGTCAATTGTTAATGTCAGAGCTGCTGCGGAGTCTAAGGCTGGGACAAATTCATGTTGCGCAGCAGCACCGCGAAGCGGGGATCGCCGCGCAGAGGGTCAAGCGTCGGATCGGTTTTCAGCAGGATAAGAGACCCATCGCGCGCTTTGTAAGCCACGTCGAGCCAGTGAAATGCCTGCTCGTGGTCTCCCAAGCCGGCATAGACGGCGGCAATTGTATGGGCCAAGTGCTTCCCCTGCGCCTGCAATCGTATTAATTCCAGCACCTCTTTCCGCGCCTTCGCGGTGCGGCCTACGACGGCGTCCCCTGGCGCCGGGCCTGTCAAGGGGAGACCTGCCTGCCCGGATTCCTGCAACT
>JACXTT010001087.1_pt1 | contig 46363 bp, 46 predicted proteins | sample 9270951 | NCBI WGS metagenome assembly JACXTT01 (sample SAMN15532306, study PRJNA645909) | rock metagenome | isolation source: weathered quartz diorite | place: Puerto Rico | collected 2017-06-21 | reverse complement strand
GGGTCGGCAGGGTATCCGTGCTTCGGCGGGCCTCGCGTCAGGATCGACGGCTACCTCGGCGGTTGGGCGCCGGGCGCGCGCCCCTGGGTCATGCCCGAGGGCGTGGGCATCCTACTGCCCGCTGGCGCGCGCGTTGTGATCCAGATGCACTATCACAACGCGGGGCCGACCGCCGCGAGCGATCGCACCGAGATTCGCCTGCACGCGGCCAGGGCCCCGATCGTCAAGCAGCTCCGCTTCGCGCGAGTCGGCTCGTTCAGCTTCGTGATTCCCGCGGGCGCTCCGCGTCACGAGATCGAAGCGTCGATGTCCGTGTACCGGCCGATGAGCCTGATCGCGATCCATCCGCACATGCACCTGCTGGGACGCGAGATGAAGGTCTGGGCGAAGCTTCCCGACGAATCGACGCGGCCGCTGGTCCACATCGACGACTGGGACTTCAACTGGCAGGGCTTCTACTTCTACAAGGCGCCGATGGCGCTGCCACTCGGGACGTGGATCGAGCTCACGGCGGCGTGGGACAACTCCGAGGCGAACACGCGCAACCCGAACCGGCCGCCGCAGCCCGTGCGCTGGGGCGAGCGGACGGTGGACGAGATGGGCCACGCCGCGATCATCTACACCTACGACGACGAGAAGATCGACTACCGCCCGCGCTGACGAGGCCTAGACGGGCAGGAGCGGCTCGGTCCTGTCCGGCGGCAGATCGGTGTCGAACGAGTTGATGACGAGCGCCAGCAAGCTGTAGTTGCCCATGACCAGGGCGAGCTCGACGACGCCCTGGCGGCCGAACTGCTCGAGCGCCGACTGAAACGCGCCGCGGCTCACACGACGTGTACGGAAGAACTCGCGACCGTACTGCACCACCGCCGCCTCGTCCGGTGCCAGGGCCGGCAGCTCCTTGCGGTCACGCAGCGCATCGACGATGTCGTTGCGCACGCCGGCCTTGCGCGCGGAGGCGGCATGCGCGTTCCAGATGTGCTGGCAATCGAGCTCGCGTGCGGTGACCAGCATCGCGAGCTCCTGGATCTTCTTCGGCAGCGAGGATTCTTCGCGCAGGTAGTGGTTCAGCAGCGTGGCCCACTGGTGCGCCTTCGGCACGTGGATCAGGACCGAGCCCGGCCCGTAGCGGGGAACGGCGCCAAGGCCTTTGACCATCTCGTCGAAGGCAACGCGCTGCGATTCGGGAACGCTGTCTCGGGTCGCGATCGGCAGTCTAGCCACAGTGGTCTCCCAGGTCGTAAATTGGGTCGCGCTCAGAACACGATCACCAGGCGTCCGCGAGTCCCGCCGGCGGCCATCTTGCGCTGCGCCTCCGCCGCGCGCTCGGGCGGAAACGTCTCCGACACGCGCAAGGTGAGGCGGCCTTCGGCGACGAGACGACCCAGGCGGTCGAGCGCTTCGCCGTTGAGCACGTAGGACCCGACCCGCACCGGTTCGATCGTGATCCCGCGTTCTGACGGGCCCGACCAGCCGCGCACCGTGGCGAGCTTGCCGCCGTCGCGGATCGCGGGCAGGACGGCGGCATCGAGCACCGCCGCGTCGATCATGCCATCGACGCCTCCTGGCGCCGCGTCGCGGACGCCGCGCATCGCGGTGTCACCGGACGGTATGAAGGTCTTCGCGCCGAGCCGCTTCACCAGCGCTTCATCGTGGGGTCGCGCCACCGCGATCACGCGCAAGCCTTCGCTGACGCCGAGCTCGACCGCGTAGGCGCCGACGGCGCCAGCGGCGCCCGTGACTGCGAGAGTCTGCCCGGGCTGGAGCGCGAGACGGTCGAACGCCAGGCGCACGGTGAGCCCGTTCATCGGCAACGTCGCGGCGGCCTCGAGGCTGACGCCCTGAGGCACGCGGGCGATCGACGCCGATGGGACCACCACCATCTCCGCCTGAGCGCCGCCGCCGGACCGGCGCGGGTTGACGATCGCCATCACCTGCTCGCCCCGACGCCAGTTCGCGCCCTCGCCGACCGCGTCGACCACGCCGGCCAGCTCCATGCCGGGGATGTAGGGTGGCCGCACGCCCATCTCGGCGAGCTGGGCGACGCTGAGCTGCCGGCCCGACCTGAAGCTGATATCGGTCGGGTTGACCGTGGCCGCGGCGACGCGGATGCGCACCTCGCCCGGACCCGGCTGCGGCTCCGGGAGCTCCGACACCTGCAGCACTTCAGGACCACCAAGCTGGGAAAAGGTCACCGCGCGCATGCTCACCTCCGCATCACTCCATGGTTCGAACGTTCGGCGCGACGGCGATGTCCATCTCCGTCAGCTTGATCACTTCCTCGGGCCCGAAGCCGGGCGCCACCGCGTCGAGCACGAAGCGCGCGCCGTCCCAGCGCAGGAGGGCCAGGTCGGTCACCACGTAGCTGACACACGCCTTGCCGGTGAGCGGGTAGGTGCACTTGCGCCGCAGCTTCGGCCGGCCCTTGCTGTCCACGTGCTCCATCACGATGATCAGATCGCCCTTGCCGGAGAGCAGATCCATCGCGCCGCCGATGCCGCCGCGCTTGACGTCGGCCGTGCTCCAGTTGGCCACGCTGCCGGCCTGATCGACCTCATATGCTCCCAGGATCACCGTGTCGATGCGCCCGCCGCGAGCCATCTCGAACGAGGCGACGCTGTCGAAGAACGACGCGCCCGGCTTCAGCGCGACGAACTGGCCAGCGGCATTGTAGATATCCGGGTCGATCTCGTGCTCCTCCGTGACCATGCGGCCGTAGCCGAGGACACCGTTCTCGGCGTGCAGGATCACGTCGCGGCCCTCGAGGTAGTTCGACACCATCGTCGGGATGCCGACGCCGAGGTTCACGTAGGTGCCTTCCTTGACGAGCCGCGCGGCGTTGCGCGCGATGCCCTCGCGCGTGAGCGCGGGCTTGCCATCGTAGAGGCGCGGCTGGTCCGCGGGCCGCCGCTGCGGCCGGCGCCACGCCTTGCCATCGACGACGTGCGTGGTCTTGACCACGCGCGACACGAAGATGCCGGGCAGATCGATCAGCTCGGGCGGGATGACGCCGGGCTCGACGATCTCGTCCACCTCGACGATCGCGACGCGCGCGGCCTTGGCGAAGGCCGGGTTGAAGTTCTGGCTGCCGCCGCGGAACTGGACGTTGCCGACGGTGTCAGCGCGGTAGCCCCGCAGCAGCGCGTAGTCGACGGTGATCGCGTGCTCGAGCACGTAGGGCTTGCCGTCGAACGTGCGGACCTCGCGACCGGTCGCCAGGTCGGTGTGTACGCCGGTCGGCGAGTAGAACGCCGCGATCCCGGCGCCGCCGGCGCGGCAACGCTCGACCAGGATGCCCTGGGGCACCAGCTCGACGTCCATCTTGCCGCTCGCGATCTGCTCCTCGCTCGCGGTCGGCGTCCCGGGGCGCACGGAGAACGCGGCGATCAGCTTCTTCACCTGGTTGTTCTCCGCGAGGATCTGGCCGCGGGTGGCCCCGGCGTCACCGAGCGAGTTACAGACGAGCGTGAGCTCCTTCGTGCCCTGGTCGCGGAGCGCGCAGATCAACGCGGTGGCGAACCGGTGCGCGACCCCGAAGCCCGCGATGGCGACGGTCGCGCCGTTGGGAATGTCCGCGACGGCCTGCTCGGGCGACTTGACGATCTTGTTCATGACGATCCTTTCTACTGCGCTCGTCTACGCTACACGCTGGTCTTCTTACTGTGCTCAGGCGCGCGCGGGCCACACCGGCTCGTTGTGGCCCAGCGGCACCGACGGCCGCGCCCAGCGTGGCGGTGTCTTGGACAACCGCAGCACAGGTCCGAGATGGCGAAGGCGACCCACCGGCGTCTCGCTCGTGATCGACCAGCGCTCCAGCTCTTCCGGCGTGAATTCCTTCGGCACGTCCTTGAGCTGGGCGTCCGGCACCTGACCGCGGTTGACGAGCCAGCGCCCGGTCTGCGCGAGCGAGATGCGCACGAGCCAGCTGCCGCCCTCGCGAGCGCGGCGCGCGAGCGCCACCAGCGCGCCGAAGGCCATCAGGTAGCCGGTCAGATAATCGATCGCCGACACCGGATAGAACTGTGGACCCGGCGCGGCGCCCGGAAACAGCTCGCCCTGGCGGCTGGTGATCCCGCTGACGGTCTGCACGACCGTGTCGAATCCGCGCCGCGAGGCCCACGGACCGACGTGACTGAAGGCGCACAGCGAGACGAAGACGATGCCGGGGCGTAGCTTGGCCAGCGCCTCGGGCGAGAAGCCGCGATCGCCGAGGGTGCCTGGGCGGTAGCCCTGTGAGAACACGTCGGCCTCGCGGGCGAGGCCGTGCAGGATCTCGGCGTCCTTTTTCTCGCGCAGATCGAGGTGCGCCGAGAGCTTGCCGTGGCCGGTGTCGTACTCCTGGTAGCCGAGGTTCGGCAGATGCGCGCCGGTGATCTTGAGGACGTCCGCGCCGTGCTCGGCCAGGGTGCGCGCGCAGGTCGGCCCGGCGAGCACGCGCGTGAGATCGAGCACGCGGATCCCCGACAAGGGCCGCTCGCCGTCGGGAAGCTTCTCCGGTGCGCTCTCGCCGATCTTGACGATCTCCGTCAGCGGGAGCGACGCGATCGCCGCGGCCTGCGGATGCTCGGCCCATTCGTCCATCGTGCGCACCATGCCGCCCGCGCCCTTGGCGGCGATGATCGCCTCCTCGAGCTCGAGCGCGTCCCACTGCGCGACGGCCTTCCGCACCGCGTCCCGATCTTCCGGCACGCCGAGCACCTTGAGCGCGGCGGCGCGATGGTTCGGGAAGTTGCAGTGCAGATAGCTCCAGCGACCGTTCTTCGCCGGATAGACGCCCATCACCGAGTTCCGCTCGGTCGACACCTGGGCGCCGTCCATCTTCAAATAGTGGCCGCTACGCAGCGAGGCGGTCGCCTGCCGCGTGTCGACCGCGACGTCCTGGCCGCGCCCCGTGCGAATTGCCCACAGATCGGAGACGGCCAGGCCCACGGCGGCGAGCGCGGCGGCACTGGTCTCGCCGATACGAAACGGTGTGGGCAGGATCGGATCGGTGCCGCCGGTGATCTCGACCGCCCGGGCGCGCTCGTCGTTCCATCCGGCGATCGGCAGGATCGTGCGCAGTGCTTCGTTCATCATGGCAGGGGCTTCTCCGTCGGATGCGCCGGGGCCTCCAGCTCGTACGTGTTCATGTTGTACGCGAGCACGGCGTAGCACGCGATCAGGTTCGTCAAGGTCATCACGCCGCGCTGACCGAAGCGCGCCGTGGCCGCGTCGAACGTCGGCCGGCTCACCTTGCGGACCTGGAGCAGCTCACGGGTGAAGTCCACCGCGATCTGCTCCTCGGGATCGAGGTTGGTCAGCGGGCGCTTGTCGCGAATGTTGTCGACGATGTCGTCGCGGATGCCGGCCTGCCGGGCCGGGGCCGCGTGCGCGTACCAGATGAACGCGCAGCCCATCTCGCGGGCGACCGAGATCATGACCAGCTCCTGCAGCTTTTGCGAGAGGCTCGCCTCGGCGCGCAGGTGAGTCCGCAGCGCTTCGAGCTTCTGCGACATCTCCGGCATGTGCAGGAGGAGCGAGTACGGGCCGATGTTGGGACGATTCGCGCGGCTCGCCATGAAGGCGTCGTACGCCGGCTTGTCGTTCTCGGCGACCTGATCTCGAGTGGCGAGCGGTATCCGGGCCATGGTGCCTCCTGGTGATCCGACGGTCCGGGGATTATGAAACGGGGCGTGGACGGCTTCAAGGACTATGCTCCGGCGCACTCGCGGGACCACAAATTGTAGAATCCCGCCCAGGAGGATCTCGTGGGCTTGGACTTTCTGATCACCGCGCTCATCGTCGTGAGACACGCGCGACATCGCGTTCTGATTGCGGGCCTGCTCGGGCTGGTCATCTCGTTGATCGTGGTGACCCGAGCGCTCGCGGCGGGCGACGCCGCGGGCTGGACCGCCTATGCCGATGGTCTGGATGCGATGAGCGAGGGCCGCTGGTCGGATGCGGTGTCGGCATTTACGCGGGCGCTCGAGTCGTCCGGCGACGACCCGACGATCGTGCTCGCGCGAGGTGCGGCCGAGACGCTCGCCGAGGATTTTCCGCGCGCGCTCAAGGATCTCGAACGCGCCAAGCGCCTGGGCCTGAGAGGCCGCGAGGCCGAGCTGTGGACCTACGTGGCGGAAGCGATGAGCGGCATCGTGGGCCCTGAGCACGCGCTGGGCGGATACCGTGGGTCCGCGGGCCGACCCCCCGTCGTCAGCATCCCCGGCCATATCGCGCAGGGTCGAGACGACTACTCGACCGCGTACGGGTCGTTCCTGGCCTACCAGCTGGCGCAGGAGTATCAGAAACATCGCCTACCGCGCGACTTCGGAGGATCTGGCAATCCCAACGGAACCCGGAGCCCCCAGATGCGGCAAACGATGCTGCAGGCCGGGCACTTGTTCGCGGAGAAGTGGCTGAAGCGGCCCGAGCTGGCCTCGATCAACCTCGCCCGTGCGAAAGAGAGCCTCAAGACGAAGGGGCAAGGGTCGTCCTTCGTGCAGGCGCAGCGCGTGCTCGCGGCGCAGCCGGGCGATCCCGACGCGCGCTACCTCGTCGCGCAGAGCTGGCTCGACGCCGGTCGGCCCGCCAAAGCGAGAACGGAGTTCACGATTGCGCTCACGAATCGAACCGCGTTCCCCGCGGCTTATCTGGGGCGGGCGATGGCGGCGGCGAAGCTCGGCGACGCCAGACGCGCCCACGCCGACCTGGAGATCGCCGCGCGCCTCGACAGCGCGTCGACCGCCAAGGCGCGCGGTCTCATCGAAGCGGAGCTGGCCAGGCAGAAGGTCGACGGCTCGGCGGACAAGCTCCTCTCGGATCTGGAGCGAGCAGCGGCCGCCGGTGCGGCGATGGAGCAGCTGATCGCGGTGGCGACGAACGTTCACAAGATCACCGGCGAAGCGCGCCTTCGGTACGACGAGATCTACCAGGACCGACTGCGAGTGCTGGAGGACGCGATTCGCGCCAATCCGCGAAATCCGGATCGACTTGCCGATCTCGCCAGGTACCTCATCGAGGAATCCGACAATCGCGGCGAGAAGATCGAGCCGCGACGCGCGCTCGTACCGTACCGGTGGCAGGAATCCCGCGAGAAGGAGCTCGGCCGGGCGATTCAGATTGCCGATCAGGCGCTGGCGCTCAACGGCAGCCACGTCCAGGCGCTGATGCAGAAGGCGCTGGCGCTCACCGGCCTGAAGCAGTACGACCGCGCCGAGCAGCTGGCGGACCAGGTTCTTCGCATCGCCGGGAACAATGCCGACGCGCTCCGACTCTATGCGCGCTTCCGCGCCATGCGCGCCAACCAGATGTCGGCCGAAGCCGGCGGTCTTCGACAAGAGCGGTGCTCGTGCTCGACGAGTCGTCAGGACCTGGGTGATCGGATCCGGGAGACGACCACCACGACCTGCTATCCACCCTCGCAGGCCGATCTGCAGCGAGCGGCGCAGCTCGAGGCGCAAGCGGCGGAGCTCCGGCGCCGGGCGCGGGCGGCGATGGAAGCCGCGATCCGGATCACGAAGGGGACCGTCGACGGATTCCTGATCCAGGCGGATCTGTATTTATGGGACGGCCAGGTGACCGCGGCGCAGGCGGCGCTCGAGCAGGCGGTCAAGCTCGATCAGCGGTCGCTGGAGGCGCAGGACGCGCTCGTCCAGTTTTACGCGAGCACGGGCCAGCCGGATCGCGCGGACGAGCAACAAGCAATCGCGCGTCAGCTCATTCACACGACGGCCGCGCCGATGCTCAGAATCGCCTGGCGGCGCACCGAGAAGACCGCGTGGCAGGGCGCGAAGGCCGCGCTCGGGTTTGCACGACGGCTGGATCCCACGGACGCGCGAACGCCCGCCTATCTCGGCGTGGTGCTCGAGGGCGATGACAAGCCCGGCGAGGCGGCCGCGGCGTTCCGCACGGCGCTGGCGCTGGAGGAGGCGCGTCTACGGCTCGACGAGCCCGCGGCCCAGACCGACAGGCCGGTCGGCCACGACGCCCTCGATTTCGGGCTGGCGATGCGAGCGCGTTTCCGCCTGGCCGCGCCGCTCGAGCAGAGCCGCGTCGACGACGCGCTCGCGCTGTACCGAGGTGCGGTCGACTATCGCGCGCGCATGGCGGCGGACTGGGAGTCGCGCCAGATGTTCTCGGCCATGCTGCCCGACCAGAAGCCCGAGCGGGGCGCCGTGGTGCCGGCGCCGGCGAATGCCGCGACACTCGTGGCCGAGGCACACCTGCGGTTCGGCAAGTTGTTGGGCCGGATCGGCAGGAAGGACGAAGCGCTCCAGCAATTCACCGCCGCGGCCAACCTGGGCCCGCTGCGGATGGCCGGGATCCCGCAGATCGGTAACTCGCGAGGCGATACGAACTTCAGTGGGATCGCCGGAGCTCCCGCCGCCGAAGCGCAGCTCTATCTGGCGCAGGCCCTGGTAGCCCGAGGCGACGTCCAGGGCGCGCAGAAGGCGCTCTACGAGGCGGGACGAAATCTTCCCGATCATCTGCGCGGCGAGCTCAACGAGCTCAACATGGCCATGGCGCGCATGCGCTCGAGCCAGCCGCGGGATCCCTATCAGGGCATGCCCCCCGAGCGTCGACAGTACGCGGAATTGCAGAGCCAGCGGGATCAGGAGCGCACGCGGACGGCGATGAGGCAGATGGCTTCGCAGGCCCGGGTCACGCCGGAGCTCGTGGGCATCTGGGAGCTGACGCCTGGCAACAAGTTCCTGCCGTGGAAGAAGACGCTCACCGTCGAGGCGAATGCCAACTACACCATCGTCTCGACGAACGACGGCGCGACGTCGCGCGGGAAGATGAACGTTCAGGTCGGTCGGGACATGGGCCGCGGACGACCGGAGCCGTCGCGCGGCCAGATGATGCTGCTCGACGAGACATCCGGCCAGATCGGGACGATGTGGTACGAGTTCACCGATCGCGACGTGATGCAGATCACCGACCTCGATGGGACGAAGTACGAAGCCAGGCGAAAGCGATGACGCCAGCCGGCGCCCGCGAGTCGTCGGCCGCCGGCCCGGGCGCGCGGCCGGTCAACGTGCTCGTCATCCAGCCGATCGCCGACGAGGACCTGGCGCAGATCGCGCGCGTCGACTCGCGGCTCTACGTCATCGACGCGCGCGGCTGGTTCGATGAGGAGATCCGACAAACCTGGCCGCAGTGGACCGTCGAGCGCTATCTCCCGAAGCGCTCCGGCGCTCACAGCGCGCGCGAGGATCGCGACCGCGTTCTGGCGGAAGCCGAGGTGATCCTGGGCGGCTGGCCGTTCCCGCTCGATCTGCGGGCGCGGTCGCCGCGGCTCAAGTGGTTTCATCAGCGCCCGGCGGGCGCCAGCAACCTGTTGCGTGGCGATCTGTGGGGCAGCGACGTGTGCGTCACCACGTCGCGCGGCCAGGGCAACACGAGCGCGATGGCCGAGTACGTCCTGGCCTGCTTTCTCCATTTCGCCCGCGGCCTGCACCGCGCACATCGCGATCGACAGCGGCAGCACTTCGAGCACGGCAGCTATCGCCCGGTCCTGATCGAGGGCAAGACGGTCTGCGTGGTGGGCGCCGGCGGGATCGGACAGGCGGTTGGGCGTCTGTGCGCCGGAGCCGGGATGCGCGTGGTCGGCACGCGGCGACACGTCTCGGCCGGCGACGCGCTGCCGCAAGGCTTCAGCCGACTCGAGAGCCCGGAGCGCCTGCATGCGCTGCTGGCCGAGAGCCAGTTCGTGGCCGTCTGCTGCCAGTGGACTCCCGAGACGACTCATCTGGTCGGACACTCGGCATTCGGGGCGATGCGGCAGGGGACGGTGCTCGTCAACGTCGCGCGCGGCGAGATCGTCGACGAAGCGGCGCTGATCGCCGCGCTGGCGTCCGGGAAGTTGCGCGGCGTGGGTCTGGACGTCTACGACGGCGAGTTCGAGCGCCCGCCCGATCCGCGTCTCTGGCAAGACGAACGCGTGCTGATCACGCCGCACGTCTCCGGCGGCACGGACGTCGCGCAGCACCGCGGCGTCGGGGTGTTCGCCGAGAACTTGCGCGCCTACCTCGACGGGCGACCGCTCGCGAACGTCATCGACTGGGCGCGGGGGTACTAATCGTGGTTACCGGTCGGCGCGCGGAGGGCGGGTATGGCCGCGAACTACACCCGCCGATCGGGAAAGAGAAGCCGATGAGTGCTCTATCCGACACCGGGTAATCGGCCTGATGGAGGGAGAAATGGAAAAGAAAACGCCCAGCATCATCGATCTCGACGCAGAACTCGCGAAGCTGACCATGTTCCGTGGCCGGACCCCGCGGTCGACGATGGCGGATCGAAAGGGGAGCGCCGCTCAATTGGCGTCGTACCGCGACGGTGCGCTGACCACCACTAAGTTCGCAGGGAAGGGTCATTGGGAAGCGCATCCCGCCGACGAGCTGATTCATATCCTCGACGGCGCTGCGACCCTGGAAATCGTGTGCGATGACGGGCCGCCCAAGTCTTTCGCGCTCCGCGCAGGAATGATGGTTGTCATTCCGCAGGGCGGGTGGCACCGGTTTCTCTCTTCGGAGGGCGTGACGCTGATGACCGCGACGCCCTTTCCCGGCGAGAAGATTGACCTCGACGTCGACGACCCTCGGACGTGAAAAGGAGGACCGCGGCTCCGACCACGAAGGGAGGTTTCATCATGACCCTGGCCCACGGCGCAAACCGCCTGGAGTCGGATCGCCTCCTTGCTGCGGCGGGTCACACCAGACGATCGTTGCCAGGTGCTCCCTTTCGTTTAACAGGTTCGCGAACCGACTTTGGCTGGTCGCGTGTCTCATACTCAAGAGGAGGACTCATCATGCCTGACGACTTCGAGTACATCTCGCGTGCACGTCTCGAATACCGGGACGGATACCGCAACGCCTATCTCGGGGAGGTCGCTGAACCGGTCGTCTACGGCGTCCAGGGGGCGCTGCGCGAATACTACGGCGCCAAGGAGGGGCCGCCGATCGCCTCGACACTGGATCACATCGTCGCCGCCGTCGCCGGCTGAATGTACGGCACGCTGCGTGGCGCCCTGGCAGGGCGCAAGATCACATTCGATCGAGAGTCCTACAAGGCCACCGTCGAGGGACGCATCGTCGGGGTCGGCAAGACGATCCGGATCCGGTCGATGCATGTCCACTACGACCTCACGGTGCCGCCCGAGGCTGTCGAGACGACGGAGCGGGCACTGGCGGTGCACGTGCAGGGCTGTCCGGCGCACCAGAGCGTGAAGGATGCCATTCATATCACCTGGGCCGCCACATTGCGTGCCGGCGATCGTACGTTGACCGTTCGGGAGGAAGGCCATGCCGCTCCCGCCTAGGGACTTCAATACGATCGGACCGAAGGAAGGGCAGCGTTTCCCCGACGTGCGTCTACCCGACCAATCGGGTGGGGTGGTCGACCTGCACGAGCAGCGAGCTGGTCGGCGGGCTCTGGTTGTGTTCTATCGCAGCGCAGACTGGTGACCGTTCTGCAAGACGCAGCTCGTCGAGCTGCAACGAGTCACGCCGGACTTGGGCGCCAACGGTCTGGCGCTGTTCGCGATCAGCTACGACTCCGTCGAGATCTTGCGAAATTTCGCCGCTACGCACGGCATTACCTATCCCCTCCTGTCCGACGAAGGCAGCCGTGTGATGCGCCGGCTCGGCCTGATCAACGACCGAGTCCAGGAAGACCACGCCGTCTATGGCATCCAGCCCAACGCTCGTCACGTCAACTTGCCGTACCCCGGTGCCTTTGTTCTGGATCGTGACGGCCTCGTGAACCACAAACGCTTTTATGAAAGCTACCGCGAGCGAGACACCGGGACCGGGTTGCTCGCACATGCCCTCGGTGTCGTCAAGGAGCCATCGGCGCCTGTCGTCGCGACAAACTCGCCGGTGACCGTCCGAGCGTGGCTCGACTCGCCGACGTACGTGTTCTTCCAGCGCCTTGTGCTCACCGTCGAAGTTTCGATCGAATCCGGATTCTGCGTCTGCGCCGAGCCGCAGAGCGACGGGGTCACTCCCCTGTCGATCGCGGTCGAACCACGCGAAGGTCTCGAGGTGGGCGCAGCACGCTGGCCGTCTGCGCGCCGTATCGCTCGCGCGGGTTTCCAGGACGGATTGTGGGTCCACGAAGGCGTCGTGCACGGCACCGTGCCGCTGACGTTCGCTGCCGCGCCTGGCGCCGGCGACCACATGGTGGGCGTCACCGTGCGCTATCAGGTATTCGACGGAGTCTCGTGCCTCGAGCCGTCGTCGGTGCAGCTCCGCGTGCCAGTGCGCGAGGCCGCGTTGATCGGCCGGTCTTTGCCGGGTCCTTCATCGAGGACCTGAATCCACCGGATAGCGAACTGTCGCGAGAGTCCCGACGTGTCTCGACAATTTCACATCCCTGTGACATCTTTGGCCGATCGCGTGTGTTACCGAGGCGAGGCAGGAGGGCGCATTGCCGATGGCGTTTTCCGTCGGAATTGGACTCACCAACGAATGCAATCTACGCTGTCCGCACTGCTACCGATCGGACATGGTCGTGGAACGCCTTGCGCGCTCCGACGTTCGCACGGTGTGCGACGCCCTCCCGGTTGGCTCGATGAACCTTGGCGTCGGCGAGAACGGGCTGCACTCTGAATACCAAAACATTCTCGACGACCTGGCCGAACGTGGCATCAAGACGAGCATCACGTCCAATGGTCTGAGTGTCCTGGCGCTCAGCGACGAGCAGCTCAGACGCTTTCATAGCGTGGAGCTGTCCCTGGACTTTCCAACGGAGCGCGAGCACGATGCCTTCCGCGGGGTCGGCAACTGGCGCACCGTGGTTCTTGCCCTTGAGCGCTGTGCTGGACTGAGGGTGCCGGTCACGGTGACCGCCGTGATGATGACCATCAACTACCTCCAGCTGCCGGCGCTCGCCCGCGTGGCCGCGGGTTTTGGCGCGAAGCTTCGCGTCAACGTCTACCAACCATCGCGGACGGATCGCTTCACGCTGACATACGAGCAGTTCTGGGACAGTTTCCGTGGCCTGGCGGCGGCCACGCGTCTGATCGCGACGACGGAGCCGGTCCTGGCTGGAGTGCTCGGGCTCAGTGACTTCTCGGGCCCGGGCTGCGGACGGTCGACGGTCCGCATCGCGCCGGACGGTCGGGTCATGCCGTGTACATACTGGCCGAGCAGCCGACTCACGATCGCTGATCTGAAGCGAGTCGGCGCGGACATCGTCGGGGCAGAGGAGTTCGCGGCGGCGCGTCGCGGGCCCATAGCCTGCGCCGGCTGCCCATGCCGTGGCGGGTGTGCGGGTCGACGCGCCTTGACGGGGCAGATCGACGCCCCGGACCCATACTGTCCGTTCGCTCGCCGAGAGCGGATCGCCCTCGACTGGGAGCGCGGTAGCCTTCAGGACCTTCCGAAAGTCGGCAGCGCGTGCACGACCGTCGTGTCGGGTCTTTGAGCATGACTCGGCCGTTGCGGCCGGCGATCGTCGGGACATTGCCGCGCTCGTTGTATCTGGAGACGACCAACCGGTGCGATTCCAAATGCCAGACGTGCATTCGCACGTTCACGACGCTGGAACCACCGGCCGACCTCACGCTCGAGCGCGTGCAGAAAATCGTCGACCAGTTCCCAGGCCTCGATCGCGTTGTCCTGCACGGCATCGGAGAGCCGCTGCTCAACCCTGAGATCTTCGATATCGTCGCGTATCTCAAGAAACGGGTCTCTTTGGTGCTGTTCAATTCCGACGCCATCGGATTGACACGCGCGCGGGCCATCCGGCTCGTCGAGAGCGGGCTCGACGAATATCGCGTGTCGATGGACGCGGCGACGGCGGCGACCTTTCGAAAGCTCCGCGGCGTCGGCTGCTTCGACCGCGTGACGGCCAACGTTGCGCGGCTCGTCGCGCTACAGCGCGAGATGGGCCGGACGACCCCGCGCGTGTCGCTGTGGTTCACGGCGTCGCGGGCGAACGTCGAGGAGCTCCCCGCCTTCGTGCAGCTCGCGGCGGATCTCGCGGTGCCCGAGGTCTACGTACAGCGGTTGGTTTTCAACGGGCTCGGGCTCGCCACCGACGCCAATGCGCTCCACGGCCGGCTTCGAGCCCGCGAGCAGGCGCTGCTGAACGAGGCTGAAGCGCTCGCGACACGGCACGGGATCGCGATGCGAGCCTCGGGGCTGACGACCCCGCTCGCCAGCCTGCACGGCAGCGGCGACACCGTGCGGCACTGGTCCGGCTGCCAGCGTCCGTGGACGCTCGCGTACGTCACCGCCAACGGCAATGTCCTACCCTGCTGCATCTCACCGTGGGTGGCGACCGACTACGGTCGGCTGATCCTGGGTAACGCGTTCGAGGAGCGCTTCGAGGCGATCTGGGATGGCGAGCGCTATCAGCGATTCCGGACCGATTTCGAGAGCGACTCGCCTCCCGACGCGTGTCGAGGGTGCGGACTGCTCTGGAGCATCTGACCGGTGACGTCAGCGTTGAAGGAAGTTGCTGTCGCGATCATGGCCAAGGCGCCTCGGCCGGGAGCGGTGAAGACTCGTCTGTGTCCCCCGCTGGTCGCGGCGGAAGCCGCCGCCCTCTACCGGTGCTTTCTCCTCGACAAGATCGCCACCGTGGGTGCTCTCGTGGATGCGCGACCAGTGATCGCCTACAGCCCCGACGATGCGCGCGCCGAGCTCGGCGGGCTGGCGCCGGGTTTTACTCTCGTCGCGCAGCATGGCCCCGATCTCGGCGCGAGACTCCATGCGACGCTGGCGGGTCTGCTGGCGGCTGGCCACGTCGGTGCCATCGCAGTCGACAGCGACACGCCGACCCTCCCGAGTGCATTTCTTCAGCAAGCCGTGGACTGCCTGAGCCGACCCGGGCCTGACGTCGTGCTCGGACCGACTGAGGACGGCGGATATTACCTGATTGGTGTGCGTTCTCCGCACCACGAGCTCTTCGAGGGCGTGCCATGGAGCACGCCGGAGGTGCTCGAGATCACGCGGCGTCGCGCCCTCGCTGCGGGCTTGCGGGCTGTCGACTTGCCGTCGTGGTTCGACGTCGACACGCCCGAGGACCTCGAGCGGCTGCGAACGATGCTCGCGGGCGACGAGGACACGGCGTGGCAAACGCGGCGCTTCCTGGCGAGTTGGCGCCGGTGACGCGCAAGAGCGAGACTCCCTGGCGGGCGCTGTCGTCCAAACCGGTCTACTCGAACAAGTGGATCTCGGTGCGCGAAGACTTGGTTGCGCTGCCCGACGGCCGAACCACTGTCTACGGCGTCGTGTCTTGCGGTCACTGTGTCGGCCTCTTGCCGTTCGTCGATCCTGACACGATCCTGCTCGTACGGCAGTACCGCTATGTGGCCGGACGTCCGACCTGGGAAATGCCGACTGGCGGTGTCCACGCGGGTGAGACGCTGGAGCAAGCGGCTCAGCGCGAGCTAGCGGAAGAGACCGGATATCAGGCACAGCGCCTTGTGCACGTGAGCACGTACCACACGAGCAAGAGCGTGGTTGACGAGACGGCGCATCTGTTCCTGGCCGACGGCCTTCAACGTGGCGACAGGGCTCCCGATGATACGGAGTTCATCGACGTCGCCGCATTCCCGTTCGACGCCGTGCTGCAAATGGTGCTAGAAGGCGAGATCGTCGACAGCATGACGATCATCGGGGTGCTGCTGGCCGCGCGGCGGCGAGAGAACCCGCGTCGATCGTCTCACCCCTGACGGGACTCGCGACGTGTCGAGGGCGCAAGGTGAATTCGAGCCGGCGAGCGTGCTTCGTTGTGGCGGCGGGACTGGCCACTGTTTGCGCCGTCTCCGCTCCCGGGGCCGAACAGGCGCCCTTCCCCCCAGTCGATCGGCCGGTCGCCCCGATCGTTTCGTCGGCGTACTCGAGTGAGGCCGAGCGCGACCGCCACGGCGAAGCGGAGCGAGTCATGCAGCGGCTGGCCGTAGCACCCGGGATGAGGATCGCCGACATCGGCGCCGGCGATGGCTACTATACGGTACGCTTGGCAAAGCGTCTCGGACCCGGAGCCACCGTCTACGCCGAGGACGTCGAGCAAGCCTACCTCGATCGGCTGGCGGCCCGCCTGAAGCGTGAAGGGGTCGCCGGCGTGACGCTCGTACACGGCACGTCGGCCGATCCGCGACTTCCCGCACACTCGATTGATCTCGCGGTCCTGTCGCACGTCTATCACGAAATCGAGCATCCGTACGAATTCCTCTACCGCCTCTATGCAGCGCTAGCACCGAATGGCCGGGTCGCCATCATCGACAACGACAAGCCCACTGGCGAGCACGGTACGCCACCGGCGCTGCTCAAGTGTGAGCTGGCCGCTGTCGGTTATCGCCAGACGGACTTTCTGTCGTTGGCCCCGGCCGACGGATTCCTCGCCGTGTTCGCTCGACCAGAGGCATTGCCACGGCCGGAGGCCATCCAACCGTGTCGACGCTGATGAAAGCGTCCGTGGGCCTAGGACCGGTGTTGGCCGATCAAGGTACCGACGAGCGCGACCATACCAGCCGGGGCTTGATGACGCGCAACCGTGAATGCCGCGCGCTCGAGGCTTTGGCTCACGGCGTCGGCGGCGAGCCGAAGCTTGCGATATACGCCCTTGCGGAACCGCCAGCCGTCCTCCTGCCGGACCCAGATGAGGTCGTGCACCTTCACGGTGCTGGGCTCGTACTCGAGAAAGCACGTCATGACCAGCCCGTCCGTCGCATGAAGCGGAATCACGCGATCGAGCTCTCGCAGCTCCCCGCTGAGGTCGCGGAACGTGAGCACGAGCCGACCACCGGCGGCGAGTCGCATTGCCACACCCTCGAAGACGCGGGTGAGATCGGCCTCGCGTTCGAGATGCGAGAGCGTATCACCCATGCAGACGACAAGCTCGACCTGCTTCGGCACGAGCCGCGAGACGTCGCGGATGTCGCCGGCGATCATCTCGACCGGCAGGCCGCGCGCCCGCTCCCTCAGCTCGGCCAGGAGCCGCTGACTGAAATCGATAGCAATCACCTGAAAGCCGAGACGCGCGAGTGCAATGGATTGGAAGCCGGATCCGCAGCCGAGATCCACGGCGGTCGCGGCGCGATGCGTCGCGCCGACGCCGAGCCGTTCCAGCAAAGCCCGCTGCTCAGCGACCTTTGCTTCGAAGTCGCCGAACATGCGCGAGTAATGCTCCGCCAAAAGGCCTTCGTAGTGGTCGCGCACCGACGTCATGCGGGCGGTCAGTTGAGCTCGATGGAGATCGGCTGGCCCTTCGCATGGAGCCGGATCAGGACGAACTTGAACGCCTCGTTCGGGCTTGCGTTGCGCCCGGCATGGACCTTTCCCGGTGCGATGTGCGCGACCGTACCCGGTTGCAGGCGTTGCTCCGGCTGGCCCTCGACGGCCAGAGCGCCGATGCCTTCCAGCACGTACACAATCTCGTGGCCCTGGTGATAGTGCCGGCCGTGCGACCAGCCCGGCGTAGTCTCCAGCCGGGAGACAATCAGCTCGTATTTGTCGATTCCCGCCAGCTCCGTACGGAGCAGCGGCGTCTCGGAAAACGAAGGCGGGGCGGCCAGGAGACGCTGTCCTGTCGCGCCGACGGCGATCCCGGCAATCAAGATCCCGGCGATCATCGACGAGCGGATGGCTTGGCCTTTGAAACGCATGGTGCCTTTCCTCCCGGACGTTGTCGGGCCTGAAGTGGTCGATGCGACTCTATCCTAGCGTGCTCGCTCGCGGCGCCGCCAGATGGCTGGGCGTAGCGGCTACGACCGAGCGGCCGAACACGGTGCTCGTGTTGGCTGGCGCGGGTCTGGTATTGGGCGCCGCTTGCTGGGGGTTCGCACACGTGCCCAATCTCGTCCTGGCGCCACGCACCTTCCTGGTGCTCTTCACGATGGCATGGCTGGCCTACGCGTGTGGCGTACTCGTGACTGTCGAGCAGCATGGCCGCGTCATGGTCGTCGTGATCCTGGCGATCGCTACTCTGAGTCGCTTGGTGCTGCTGCCGGCGTCGCCGACGCTCTCCACTGATATCTACCGGTACGTCTGGGACGCACGGGTCTCGAGCGCCGGGATCGATCCTTATGCGTACGCCCCGGTCGCGCCCGAGGTTACCGAACTTCGTGACGCCGATATCTACCCGAGGCTGAATCATCCCACGTGGCGCACGGTCTACCCGCCGGTCGCACAGGCGCTATTTCGTGCGGTGTATCGAGTTGCGCCGGACAACATCTTCGCTCTCAAAGTTGCGTTCGGTCTCGCCGAGTTACTCGCGCTTGCCGCGCTGGCCTGCCTTCTTCGGACACTCGGAATTCCGCTCGGCCGGCTCACGATCTACGCCTGGAACCCTCTGCTGCTTGTCGAGATCTGGGGAAGCGGTCACCTGGACGCGCTCGTGCTCGCAGCGGTCACCACCGCGGCGTTGGCATCCGCGCGGCGCCGGGACGGCATCGCCGCCATTCTTCTCGGCATCGGGACCCTTGTGAAGCTATATCCTGCCGTGCTGCTCCCGCTGCTGCCCGGCCGGCGCCGCGTATCGGTGTATGCGCTGTTCGGGATCGTTATGATCGCGGGCACGATGGCCACGGGAGGACCAGGCCATTGGCCGATCACGCCGATGTGGCGCTACGTCTCCGACGAGTATTTCAATCCTGGCCTCGTGCGATCCCTCGTGAACGAGCCGTTGGCGGCACTGGCGGCGACGGCGACTTGGATCATCGTGGTCGCGTGGCGCGAAGGCGCCGGCAGTCTCGCCGAGCGAGCTGCGCTGATGATCGCGGGCGTTATTGTGCTGGGCGGGAACGTTTTTCCCTGGTATGTCGTCTGGCTCATCCCCTTCTTGGCGGTCAGGCCTTCGGTATGGTTGATCATCTTCACCGGTACCGTCGGCTTCGCCTACAGCTTCTTCCTTTCCGAACCATGGAAGATTCCGGTGTGGGCCAGACTCTTGGAAGTGGCTCCACTCGCGATTGCGGCTGCCGTGAAGCTCCAGGGAGCCGTCGGCTGGCTCCCGGGCTTGCGGGTCCGCGCCAGAGCAGGATGAAGGCGTTCCTGATCATACCCGCGTTGAACGAGGCCGCCGTGATCGGCGATCTTGTCCGTCGAACGCCGCGGGACACGATCGCCGAGGTGATCGTGGTAGACAACGGCTCCACGGACGCGACGGCCAAAGTTGCGCGCGACGCCGGGGCGCGCGTGGTCAGTGAACCCAGGCGCGGCTACGGAGCGGCGTGCTTCGCCGGCTTCAGAGCGTTGTCGCTGGACGCTGGCATTGCGGTGTTCCTTGATGGAGACGGCAGTCAGCGGCCAGAAGAGATCCCGCGCGTGGTGGATCCTATCCTCGCCAAACACGCGGACCTGGTGCTCGGAGCGCGGAAACTGGCCGGCCGACATCCTGTGCCCGCCGCGGCGGGCACTCGGCTCGTGGCGCGATTCGTGGCCTGGCGGTGGCGCGTGGCGATTTCGGATTTCGGGCCATTACGGGCGATCCGCGTGGATCTTTTGCGGTCCCTCGACATGCAGGATCGTGCGTTCGGGTGGCCGGTGGAGATGGTAGTCAAGGCCGCGATGCGGGGCGCGCGCATCCTCGAGGTGCCGGTGTCGCATGCACCTCGTCTCGCGGGTCGGTCCAAAGTTTCTGGCACCCTGCTCGGAACCATTCGTGCGGGCTACGCATTTCTGTCCGTTGCGCTGCTTGCCGCACGGCACAGGTCGTGAGCGTCACGCGGCCTGCCTGATGCCGGAAGCACCACACGATGCCTGGAGGGTACGATGACTGAATCCGGCCGGGGGACGCAGAGCGGGCAGGGAAGCCCTGCCACCTGGTTCCGCGCGGTTGCGCCGCTATGGCCGCTCGCCCTCGCGCGGATCCTCTATGGCTATCTCTGGTGGCAGCAGTCGGGCTGGAAGGTGCCGTCGGACGACTTTGGCCGGAAGTCCGGCGGCGGACTCTGGTACTGGGTCCATCAGGAAATCCAATATCCGACCGTGGCCGCCTACAAGAACTTCCTGGTGAACGTCATGATCCCGCACTGGACGTTCTTTGGATGGATGACGCTGATCACCGAGACCTTCATCGCGACGACGCTGATGCTCGGGCTCGCGACGCGGCTGGGCTCGCTGGTCGCGATCGGCATGGCGGTCAACATCACGATCGGAATCCTGAACGTGCCGCACGAGTGGGGCTGGACTTACACGATGCTGATCATGTTCCCGGTCTTGTTCCTGCTGATGGATGCCGGCCGCAGCTTCGGCGTGGACTCGTTCCTGGCGCCTCGGCTCGACCAGGCCGCCGCCGGCGGTAGCCGCCTCGCGTGGCTCATCCGTTGGCTCGTTTGAGCGGTCTGCGTTGGTCGATCTCAGAGCTCGAAGAAACCTTCGAGGATCTTCTGGTCGACTGGGTCGACCGATGTCAGACGAATCCGCGTGAGTGGCGCGTCCTCGCGCTGCTCTATAGCGATGACCTTGCCGTAAAGATCACCCGAATCGTAGCCGAGTCCAGGATAGTTGAGCCGAAAGCGCACGTTGGCCAGCATCGGCAGAGTCCCGTCGAGTCGAACATCGACATGCCGGCGCCCGAGCCGGACGACGGTACCGGAAGTCTTGTCCGGACCGAGCACCTTCCCCTCGAAGACTCGACAGACGAACGGCAGCGCCACAGGCATCTGCTCGTCGTCAGTCGCTATCTCTGGAAGCCTCTGCGCGAAGCGGCCACTCAGGGCTCGCAGCTCATAGAGTAGGAGCGAGTCGGCAATACCCTTGACTTCAACTGAGAGCGGCTCGCCGACCTCGGCGAGGTCGCGAACGCACGCGTAGGTACGCGGACTCAAGAGGATTTGCCCGCCGACGGTGCAGCCCTCGACGCGAGCCGCGAGGTTGACGGCGGCCCCGACCACTGCGTACTTGGCGCGCTGTTCGGAGCCGATGTTCCCGACGACGGCCTCGCCTGTGCTGATACCGATGCCCATCTCGAAACGCGGTAACCCGCGCGTCGCGTGGGCCTCGTTCACCTGGGCCATCGCGCGCTGCATGGCGATCGCGGCGGCCGCTGCACGCTCGGCATGATCGGAATAGGAGAGCGGCGCGCCAAAGATCGCGAAGATCGCATCGCCGATGAATTCGTTGATTGTGCCGCCATGGGCGGCCCAGGACCGTTCCTGATGGGCGCGAACGCCGTGATCCACGTCCCGCTTTGATTCCGGTAGATAGCCGTGTGCGTCGCGATGTTGTCGCGAAACGCGCGCCCGAGGGGTTCTATTAGAGCCGGGACCAGCGGGTAGGGCTCGCCTGGCAAGCCGGGACCCCGGCTCGTGACCATGAAGCGCGCCTGCCGCTTCTCGGCGTCGTAGTCGGTGAGGGTATACACCGGGGTCTCGATCCTGTTTTCATCTTGCACGATCGAAAGCGCCTGGCGGACTCGGAGATACGCACTCGTCTGCTGAGTTAGCGTTCGCTGGACTATCAGGTGTTGGGCGGGATCGATGAGGTACGCTCCCGTGCGCGCGATATTGAGCAGCAACGCTCCGAGCGTCGCCTCCGTCTCACGTTTCTGGCGCTCGTACAGCACCTCACCGACGAGGCCCACGGCGAGCAACGTGACAGCGACGAAGAGCCCAGCAACGCGGACGCTGAGACGCTGCCAGAGCCGGAGCCGGGGCAACTGGTTCGCGGATGTGGATGTCACAGCGGCTATGATAGCGAGAGTTGTAAACTCAGCGCGGATGTGAAAATAACGCTCCGCGAAATGCGTAAAGTATTAGCTTAGTTGGACGCGCCTGTAGCTCAGTTGGATAGAGCATCGGACTTCTAATCCGAGGGTCGCAGGTTCGACTCCTGCCAGGCGCACCAACAACGACAGTTACTTCGCGAGCAACACTCCCTCGATGACAGACTCTTGCCTTGAACCTTGCGCTGAAATCTTGGTGGACACGGGAAGCGCAGTGTCGAGGCGGGAGACGCACGCGGACACATTTATCGCTGTCTAGAGACGCACCCGAGCCTCGGAGTGTGCGGCGGCCGAGCCAGGGCAGGGTGGTAAAGGTTCCGCGCGTCGGTGGACTGATCGGGACGAATAAGTGGAAGGCACAAGCCCTCGTCAGTCGAGGCCCTGCTTGTGTCGCCACGTCCGCCACTCGTCCAGCCCGTCGTAGGCGGCGTACTTGTACGAGTCGGCGAGTGTCGGGTAGTTGTAGACGGCCCTGATGAACGCGTCGATGGTCTCGCCGCCCGCCATCGCGTGGGCGCCGATGTGGACCAGCTCCGAGGCGAGCTCTCCGATGTGGTGCACGCCCAAGAGCTTCTTGTCGGCGGGAGAGAACACGAGCTTCAGCATGCCACTCAGGTCCCCGATGATCTGACCACGCGGGCTCTTGTCATAGTAGGCGCGCCCCACCAGATACGGGAGGCCGGCCTGCCGGCACGCCTCCTCCGACCGACCCACCATCGAGATCTCGGGCACCGTGTAGATAGCCAGCGGCTGGATGGCCGAGACCTGCTCCTTGTAGCGGAGGTCGAACGCGTGGACCATCGCCACCCGCGCCTGCTCCATCGAGGTCCCGGCCAGCGCCGGGAACCCGACGACATCGCCGGCCGCATAGACGCTCGGCACGCTCGTCTGGTAGTGCTCGTTGACGAGGATCAACCCGCGCTGGCCGATCCGTACTCCCACCGCTTCGAGCCCCAGCCCCTCGATGTTGCTCTGCCGTCCGGCGGCAAACAGCGCGATCTCGCAGGCGATCTGCTCGCCGCTGCCGAGGACGAGGTTCACGCGCTCCGCGTTCCGGGCGACCTTGGCGACCCGTTCGCGGAAGACGAACCGAAGGCCGAGCCGCGTCAGCTGGCTCTGCAGCCGCCCGGCGATCTCCCGGTCGACGAACGGCAGCAAGCAATCGCCGGAATCCACCAGCGTCACCTGGACGCCTAGCGCCGTGAACATCGAGGCGTACTCGCTTCCGATCACGCCGCCGCCCACCACGGCCATGGTCTTGGGGATCGCCCGCATCCGGAGGATCGAGTCCGAGTCGTAGATGCGCTCGTGGTCAAACGTCACGCCCGGGGGATGATACGGCGAGGAACCGGTGGCGATCAGGATGACGTCGGTGCGGTAGTCGTGCTCGCGGCCGCCGGCGTCGCGCACGCGCACCGTGTGGGCGTTGACGAGTGAGGCGACGCCACGGACGACCTCGATGCGGTGCCGCTCGAGATTCCGCCCGATGATGGCGTGCTCGCTCTCGACCACGAGGCGCTCGCGATGCATGAGCTGCTCGACGGTCAGGCCGGCCGTGAACGAGTAGTCGAGCCCGTAGAGTCCGCGCTGGCGCAACCCGGAGACGTACAGCGCGGTCTCGCGCAGGGTCTTGGACGGCACCGTGCCCGTGTTGACGGCGGCGCCACCGAGGACGGCTTCACGCTCGACGAGCAGGACCCGCTTGCCGAAATATGCCGCCTGGGCCGCGCCCTTCTCTCCGGCTGGGCCGGACCCGATCACGACGAGGTCGTACGACGACGTTGCCATCATTCTGAGGCCGAACCGGGGCCCCATCTTCGGCCGCGGAGGACGCCGATGTCAACCGGGGAGTAGCTTCGCCAGGGCCGCACGGATCGAGGCCCGCGCGCGCCCGCGCGATATCGTTAGGCCGAGTGCCTTCGCCGTCTTCAAATTGATGACCAGCTCGAACTTGGTGGGCTGCTCGACGGGCACGACGCGCACCAGCACAGGGCGCCTGCCGGCGAGATAGTCAGAGTTGGCTGGAAACGGACCGCGCTTGGCGGCGCTCAGGACCTCTCAACGTGACCACAACTTCCGCCGGCACGCATCAAGGTTGACGGAAAAGACATCGAGGGCGAATTGCTGCAGACTCGCGGACACGTCCGCCTGAACGTAATCTTGCCTCTCCCATAGCCGCTTCCATGCAACCGGAAGAAGATGCTTTTGATCGACCATTCCCGCTAATTCGTCGTACGCGAGAAACTTCACTGTTTGCACGCCTGAGATGAGGAGTCGTGTCATGCACATCGGGCACGGTTCAAGAGAGGATAGGAGCGTGTATCCCCGCATGTTGTTCACATCCGGATGCCGCTCCTCAAAGGCATTTATTGCGACCATTTCGGCATGGAGATCGCTTCGGAAGTGCGGATAGAAAACTGTGTTTCGGCCCTGCTCAACTATTTCACCGCTCGGGTCGACTAGCACGGCGCCGACACCATAGTTGCCTGCCCGCGCAGCCGCTAACGCCTCCGCACAGGCCGCAATCCCGAGATCCTGGTCTCGGTGATGCGTACGCACGACTGATAGGTGAGCAAATCTGGTTTCCAAGTCGGTCAGCGTCATGGCCGGTCACGCCTAGAGCACTTCGTGTGCCATTGTCGAGAACGACAGCGTAGTTACCTCAAGTGCTGGTCCTAACAGTGGATTGAGTCGCGTGACAGTGAACTCCGCACGAAGAAGTCGCCCAGTGACTGTGCGCCACCGCCCAACTACTGGGCGTTCAGCTAGTGAGCGGTCCGTTCAGCCCTCCTGCCCGCAGTAGATCCGGCTCAACATCCCACTCCGGAACGCCCCCTGCCTTCGGCCTGGTAGGACGCGTCCGGCAGGGCCGAGTGCGGCCCTCAAAAGAAGGTTCGGTCCGACTGTCACCGAGTGTCACTCGCCGGTCTAAATTCCCTCAAATGGGATAGAGCTATGCGTCCGAGAAGATGAAGGAGAGTGTCCGGCGGTCCGGAGTTGCCCACCGGAATCCACACCCTCCACAAAACTATTTCGCTTCCAGGCTTGACAGGCACGCGTTTCGAGGACGACGATGCGCGCGTCGTGTTGGTGTTTATTCGACTCAGATCGTTGCTCTTCGCTTCGTGTCCGGACCATCCGGTGGCACTGTGCGGAACGTGCCGCCGAACTTACACGCCCGAGCAACTCGGGACCAAGCTCGGCGACGGCTGCTATCTCTGCCACGACTGCGGTGCCGATCTGAGAGAGTCGGTCGTTGCCCACGCGCGGACCTGCCCGAATCTGATACCGCAGAAGCCGCTGACGCGGATAGCCTCAGTCGCCAAGTCGACGACCCCTCCAGAGGTCTCGGAGCGTTTCGAGGCCCGGGTGGCCGCGCGATTGGCGGCGCGGGTGCGATGACCCGCGCGCTCATGATGCTGAGTGGGGAGTCTATGGCGTGTTCGTCGTCAACATCACTTCACTGCGGCCCGCGAAACACGCGCGCGGGGGACTGGTGCACGAATCCGATCGCCGCGAGTCGACGACGTCACTGACGCGCCAACATTCGCCATACAAGGAGCAGTAGCAGACCGCCACAAATCGCAACACCTGCGAAAAACTCCCGTGCCCTCCGTACGTTCACCACATCGGCGGCGGTCGCCAGATCATTTCGCGTGATCGTTGCCTCGCCATGACCGGCTACGAGAGCCGCGATGGGCGGCTGCGCCTGTTCCGCGGGGACAGCCGCCGTCTCCAGCTGATCACGTCGGCGAGCATCGGCGTAATCCTGACCTCTCCGCCGTACTGGGTGCGAGGGCGTGGGCGTTCGTCGGCCGAGCGTTACGCGCACGACCTGGCCGTGGGTTTCGGGCGTGAATGGAAGCGCGTCCTCGCGCCTGACGGCGACCTCTGGTTGGTGATCGGCGATCGCCATGACGGCGCCGAGTGGGTGGGGATGGACGGACTCGTCACCGGCTGGCTCCGTCGTACTGGCTGGCGTCTTCAGTCGCGGGGCTTCTGGGTCCAAACACGATCCCGGGAACGCTGGGACAACCGCGTCAACTATATCTTGCGCTTCCGCAAAGCAGGTCAGATCGTACGACCCCGGGGAACTACGCTGTGCTGGATGCTGCCGCTGCCGCGCTCCCACCCGGACAGCATTTGGGACGCGATTCCTGAGCCCGTAATCCGGACGGTGCTCGAAGGCAGCAGAAAGCGCGGGCCCGTCCTTGATCCGTTTGCCGGCGCGGGAACGGTCGGCCGGGTCGCCGCGTCTCTCGGGCGCGAGTGGGTCGGGGTGGAGCGCGACCCGCGCATGGCCCTGCTCACGGCGCGTCGGCTTCGGCTCAGACGCGTCAGGGCTTCTGTCCCCGACCGTCGTCGGAGTGCTCGGTGATGTGCACTGCCGGATCTCATGATCGGCGCGTCTGACCGATAATCTGGAGGCCGTTAGCGTCTTCGGGGACTTGCGCTGATTTGCGCTGAAAGCACCCGCGAAAGGACCGCTACGAGACGAGGCGCGGCGAGCGTGCGATTTCTCTCGCGACTCTGACGAATGTCTGAACTAGCGGCGCGTCGCTTCCACGCCGCCACGCGATGACGGTTTCAAGCTGGGGACCGGGCGGCCAGAGCGGACGATACGCTATTCCGGGCCGCTTCGACATCTGCAAGGAAGCGGGGACTAACGAAACGCCGAGGCCGGCTTCGACAACCGCCAGGACGGTCTGTGGGTGCTCCACCTCGTACTTGACCTTCAGTGTCACTCCGGCTTGGTGGCATGCGCGCGCGATCAAACCTTCGAACGCGGGCGCTCGTCGGCGTGAGACGAGCACGTATGGCTGATCGACGAGCGCCGTCCATGGAACTCGGTCGCGGTGCTTGAATGGATGGCCTCGGGAGAACGCGACAACCAGATTCTCCGAGATCAGGCTCTCACTGACCAGGTATTTGCTCGGCACCGGTGGACGAAGAATTCCGACGTGAATGCGTCCCGCCTCCAGCGCCGAAATCTGTTCTGTCGCTGTGAGGTCGCGCAATTCAAGTTCTACGTCGGGATGACGACGCGCAAAAAGTCCAATGATCCTTGCGCCGTTCAGGAAGTCAGCCCAGACGGCGCAGCCCACCGTTAGCTGGCCGACCTCACCGCGGCTCGCCCGCTGGGCACTGCTGGCGGCTTGCTCGGCTTGCGCAATGAGCGCCCGGGCCTTCTCCAGGAACACGCGACCCGCGTTCGTCAGCTCCACGTGGCGCTTTGTCCTTTGAAAAAGGGGGGCCTGCAGCTCCTTCTCAAGACGGCGGATTTGCTGGCTGAGCGGCGGCTGCGAGATATGGAGCCTCGCGGCTGCTCGTCCAAAATGGAGCTCCTCGGCCACCGCCAGGAAATAGCGCAGGTGACGTAACTCCATAGCGGGACTCATATCACCAACGTCTCAAGACTGCTGGAAAAATGTATTGGACGCCTCGCTCCGTCTGATCGCATCGTGGCCTCGGCTCCGTCGACAACCCTTCTACGCGGTCAGACTCAGGCAATCGATGCTGACGAAGGAGGGCCACATGCGGATCGCTTCCGGTCTCGCCGTGAACGTCGCGCTCACAATCAACTTGGTCTGCGCCGTTTGGGCCCAAGCTCCTGACTCGATTGGTTCCTCCGGCCCGCGACCGTTGGCGCCTGGGGGCGTGGTCGCGACGGTACTCACCCTGGGCGCCCTCACCATCGTCATTGTCGCCATCATCGCCGTGGCGAGATTTGTGTCCTTGCGGCGGAAGCGGACGACGGAAGTACTGATCCTCCAGTCGCAGCTTTCCGACGCAGTCGCCCGCGAGATCGTTCTGCAAGGCCTACGAATCAATCCACGGGCTCGTGCTTCGGGCTGGCGCAAATCGCAAGTGACGATCGAGGTGGCAGGGGAGGTCCCAACGCCCGAGCTCCGCGAGAAGGCGATGCGAATCGTCAGGGCGGAAGCGTGGAGACTTCGGCCTGACGTCAACACCGTGGATCACCTCTTCATCAATCCACCGAGGCAGCAGGCCTCAGACGCGATCGTTCCTCGTGGATAGGTCCCAGAAGCTGGCTCGCTGACGAGCAGTCAAGCGGGCGGGGAGGTTGTCCATGCAGCAACTGTTTGACTCGGGTCTCGCGTTAGCAGGCCTCGTTGTGATCATCGTGGCTGCCGCGCTTCTGTTGCGCTGGATCAACCGCAAACCCGGGTAGGACGGATGCGTCGGTCGGGCAGATGACGCACGATGATGCGATTCGTCAACCTGCTCGCTGCATCGTGCCTCGTAGCCTCGGCGGCGATAGCGCCGGCCGAGTGCTCGTGGCGCCTCGGGTGGCCGAGCGATCAGCGGATATGGGCAGTGCCTTGGGGTAGTGCCCCGCCTGGCGACTTTCCCACGCGGATGGAATGCGAAAGGGCTATCGACACCATGCTCGGAGAAGCGATCAGGGGCCAGGCATTGCTGATCGAGTTGCCCGCTTGCGTCTGCATTCCGGGCTACGACAACTTCGCGCAGGAGGGAATTCGACATTCTCATCACGACACGTCCGGCGGCGACGGCACGCGCTCAGATTTCGCCCCACCGTGGCGCCAGGTGGTGCCGGTCGGGCAGAGCGTCGTCGAACCGCACCTCGATCGCCGGCTTGCCGTCGTGGCGGATGGTGAACCTGGCCCCGTCGCCGGCTATGTACACCGGCGAGTGCCGGGGCGCGTGGGCGAGGGCGAGCTTCATCGCGCCCGCAATCGTGCGCTCGCTGCCGAGCGATGTACAGGTTGGGCAGCTAATCTCGAATGCCATTCGTTCAACCCTCCTGATCTTCCATGATCGCTGAGGGCAGCCCGAACAGCCCAGCTCTGTAGCTATCGCGATAGAGCCCGCTGTGATTCCGGAAAAGTGTTGATATGACGCGCGCTTTCATCTTGACGGCGTCGTCGGGGAAGAGCACGATCGCGCACTACTTCATAGAGGCATGGGGGTGCCGATCGTGATCTCGGTGAGAGCCGATCGAGTCATGTCGGGTGTCCTTGTGGCTGGATTGTTGACCGAAATGATGAGGCTCGAAAGAAGCCGGCGCGAATGAACCTCGGGCTGGCCATTTGGATCCTGCTGGCCCCAGCCGCGGACTGGTCGTGGACCATCCTGGATGGCCCATTCGAATCAGCCACGACCTGCGAAGCGCGACGCGAGGCACGGTTGGACGCGAACACCACCCTCTGCGCGAGACTTCCCACAATGCAGCATCAGGAGGACACCCCGCCGAGTAGCGGACGAGTACCATCGTGGGGAGCGGGCGGGCAGGCGGTCAGTACTCGATGACCGGCACCAGCTGCTTGAGGCTCTCAGACATGGCGTTCACCGTCAATGTGCCGCCTCGGACCACGAACGTGCCGCCGAAACTGGGGCGGCTTATGCCGGATCCGGCGGTTGAGGTTGCTGCTCGCGCCTCTTCGCGGCTCGTTTAGTCACTCGCGACTAGTTGCTGGACCGTGATGACTCCTGCACGGCCGTCTCCCAAAGCGAGCGGAGCGTGACTTCGAGTTCGCGCATCAGCGCGTCCGCGCGGTCGCCGAGCTCTGGGTTCTGCTTTACGAGACGCTGGGCCGCCTCCCTTGACTGTCGGGCTTTCTCGCGGACCGTTGCCGGCAGCGCCGCGCATCCGTTGAGGTGCGAGCGCACGCTCCCGATCACATTTGCGCGGCAGCGTGGGCAGAGTAGCTCTCTGCCGCCGAACAGGTCCGACGCGAGTTCAGTCATGCGGTAGCTCTTGGCGCAACCCTCGCACTCGGCGGCCGCGTGATTCCAACAGTAGTGGAACAGAAGGACCCGCTCTTCGGGGCCGAGCGTCTGGGGTCGCTTGCAGTCGAGGTGCGAGAGGCGACCGCCGCCGAAGACGAAGGTGTCTTCGGGCGCGATCATCCGGGAACATCTAGGACAGACCCACCGCGAGTGCTCCATGGCGGGAGTCTAGCAGACGACAGCTGATCGCAGGAGCCGGCGGCGTTGGTCGAGCACGACTATTCGATCACCTCATCAGCCCACTGCTGACCGCCCCGCACGTGCAGCTCATCCACACGCCTGCCCTCAGTGCCCGTGTACCGACCATACTCTTGATTCGCACTCATGAGAACAAGCTGCATCTCCCGGATGTCAGCGCTTCAACGACTTCAATGTCAGGCTGGCCTACTGCCTCCTGATTTGCATTCGGAAAACCACAGCAGCACGAAGAAGCGGGCCGCGTGGGTCGCGCATCGGTTACTGGATGATCTCGTCCGCCCAGAGTCGGCTGCTAGCTAAGTGTTTTCCCCGGTCCATTTTCAAGGCTCTACCCGTCTTGCCCTGTTGACCGACTCTCGCTCTGATGAACGCAGGAGGGGGCACAAATGGATCAACGCCTGTTCTCCGAGTGGGCCCAGGTTGACGACCATCTCCGTCGCGCAATCATCGTGCGAGATGCGCTAGGTTGTGGGCAACGGGTTCAGCCAAGAATGACGGCCAACACCTATCGCGATTGGAGCTCGGCGGATGGGCACGTGGGGGGGTTACTGTCCGTGATCGCGCGTGAGGAGCGCGGAGCGTACATACGCCGGAAACTGCACACGACCTGATCTGCAACCGCAGAATGCGGGGATCTCGCCGAATTCGTCCGGAAGCGGCGAGCGATGGGCGTTATGCACAAGACCAACGGCAAGAGCTACAGCGCGCTTTTCAGCAGAAGCCCTCGGATGCGCGCTATCAGCAAGCTCATCGAGAATATTGCCGACACTGACCTGATGGTGTCGTGTGCACTGGAACCGCGCCGAGGCCGCGCGGATTCTCCGCGTCAGCTACAAAACGCTGCTCCATAAGATCGCCGAGTGCGGCTTGATGCCGCCTTCTCGCTGACGAGGGGGCGCCCTAGCCACCTGCCGGTATTCGCGTGGCGAATAGCAGGTAAAGGGTGTAGTGTCCCGGGTGCCTTCCATCAGGCTTGCCGGTTTGGCGCGGGCGGTGGCGTCAAGGCCTCCTGGCATCTGGCTACGTACCAACGCCGGGTCACCGGAGATGCGGTATGAACCAGCAGAAGTGCCCGCGATGCCTTCAGCTGCTTTGGCCAGACGACACGATCACCATCAGCGACGGGCGCATCGTGCATCTCGACTGCCAGCGAACCCGCGATCTCAGCCGTGAAGAGCGCGTCCTACTCTTCCGGTATTGCGGAGGGCATGCGATCGCAAAGTGCCCGTCGTGCGACCAGAGCTTCCGCCAGCAACAACTTGGATCGGATCTTCTCGGCCAACGCACGCACCTCTGCCCACGCTGCCGCGCGGACCTCACCGAGAGCCTACGAGGCCACGTCTACGCCTGCACGATGCTGCCCGCGGAACTGCGACGGCAGGCTCAGGAAGTGCGCGACGTAGCACGCAGGCTTGTCAAACAGAGTCATCAGGTGTCCGATCGTGCGGACGTCCTGATGCGCGAGGCCGAGGCCGCGATGGCGGCGCTACGCGAGACGATGCAGCTAGCGAACGCGCGGACCGTTATCGGGATGCCGGAGCCGCGTCTCCGAGAACAAGCCCGTGAAGCAATCCGGAGCGGTCAGCTCCCCGCTCGCCCACCTGATCGCAACTTGACGCAGCACGGCCGGAGCGGAGCAGCCTGCCCAGTTTGTGGCGAACTGGTGAAGGGCGAACAGCCGGAGGTCGAAATTCGATTCAGACGGCAAGACCTCGGATGGGACTGCTACCATCTTCACCCGCGATGCTTCGAAGCCTGGATATTTGAGCGCAGCGTGTTGTAGCGCCAAAGTTCATCGGGCGGCGCGCGCGGACGCTACCCCGCAGCGCGACGCCCGGCTCGCCTTGCGGGTGGCAAGACGCTGAAGAATGACTTCCACCCCGAGGTCCGTCAGCACTCCACCTTAAAGTCGACGTGTCTCGGCTGGTCAAATTGACGGGCATGGGCGTCTGATATACGGTTCTGCCTGCTAAGAATCTCTACTTCTAGAAGCGTGTGAGGAGAGGTGATTCGTGGTTACCACTGCGCAATACAAGAGTGGCGAAATCATCATCCGGGAGAACGACCACGGTGAGACAGCGTATCTCATTGCCAGCGGCCGAGTTGAAGTGACGAAGTACCTGCAAGGCAAAAACACTCACCTGACGTACCTTCACTCGGGCGAAACCTTCGGCGAAATGAGCTTGATAGACGACAAGCCACGTAGCGCCACTGTAACGGCAGCCGATGACACTGAGGTGCATGTCATTCAGCGAGATCAATTCTTCGAGACGCTCAACAGCAATCCCGAGGTGGCCCTGAAGCTGCTCAACACGGTCTTCGAGAGACTCCGCGAAGCCAGTGCCATGATCGCGCGATTGCAGAAGGACGATACCACTGTCACTTCGGTGGCGGAGCTAAAGCTGCCCGATGTCTTGATCAGCGCAGACGCGGTTGTGCTGCAAGCGTCCACGCCAGAAGCGGCTCAAGCCTTACCCCAAAACCCATTGCCCATCCGAAAATTCCCGTTTCGAATTGGTCGGAAAAGCAACGATCCGCTGGCCCACAATGATTTGAATATACCCGACTCGATCCCGTTCCAGGTTTCGAGACACCACGTGGCACTGGTCAACCAAGGTGGGCACATCGGTGTCATGGACCGGGGCAGCACGCTGGGTGCCAGCGTTGATGGTCAACGGCTGGGTGGGAAGTACGGTCACCCAGGTCCTGTATTTCTAGGAGCCGCCGGCGGCACGCTTATTCTGGGGGAGGAGGAGTCGCCGTTCAGATTTCAACTCATTGTTGGAGGAGAACGAGATGGTGCAGCCTAATTGACGATCGCCGTCACCTCGGAGACCCGCCCCTCCAACGGTGCGACCGCGCCCGCCGTACGGCCCTACTCGACGATCGACGGCGCGATGCGCGCAACGAGATAACCGCCTACCGCCCCGGCCCCGAAGCCAGGGGCGAAGACTCGTGTCGGAGACGTGAGGACGCCGTCGCGGACCGCATCCTGCAACGCGAGTGGGATGCTGGCCGAGGACGTGTTGCCGACTCGCTCGATGTCGAAGTAGAGACGGCTGGCGTCGAGCCCGGAGGCTTCCGCGATCGACGTCACCATGGCCTTGTTGGCCTGATGAGGCACTACCAGTTCGATGGCGTCGAGCATTGAGCCGTGCCCGTCAGGGTGGCGAAGCGCTCTCAGCTCGGCCAGCATCTGGTCCATATAGCGCTTTACCAGGGCCCGGACGTCGGGGCCATAGACGGTCACATCGTTGTCGAATGCAGGATTCGGCCACATGATCGAGTCCACCTCGCCCATGGGACCGCTGGCGTAGGTCTGGAAGACCTCGACGTCGGGAGGCGCGCCCGCTGGTGCCGGCCCGACCACGAGGGCAGCGGAAGCATCGCCGAACAGCATTCGAGAAGTCCGAACCGTCCCGATCTTGTCGGAGAACTTCTCGCCGGCAACGACGAGCACCGGCCGCTCGGTTTCATCGAGCAGCCGAACCGCGTCGGCAATGGCGTAGAGGAGGCCCGCGCAGGCGGCGACAAGATCGCACGAGGTATGCGTCTGCAGCATGCCGAGCTGGCCGGAGAGCCACGCCGCCACCGACGGCATCTGCTTCGTGCTCGTGCACGAGCAGAACAGCACCGCGCCGAACTCGTCCGGCCGGCGGCGAGACTTTACGAGCGCGGCGCGCGCCGCCCGGAGGGCCAGATCCTCCAGTCTCGCGTCCGTGTAGGTGCGCTGGTCGATGCCAGTCTTGGCCTTGATCTCCTGTGCCGTCATCGGCGACCAGCAGTAGGCGGCGTTGCGGACGATGTCCTCGTTCGTGAAGACGTGTTCACCTCGGCAGGTAGCGAGCGCCTCCAGGCGCGGCATCACGCGAAACCGGCGGACGACCTCGACGGGCGGCACCGGTAGCGCCGGTGGGTACGCTGCCGCCGGCACTGGCCGCGGCAGAGGCCTCTCGGGCGCCGCTTTCACCCGGCGGACGAACTGGCTCACTTCTCCGCTCCGCGGATGAAGCAACAGCACCACGTCGTCGGGACGGAGGGCACCGATGGCTGTGAGTCGCGTGTCCTCGAGGTTCCACGGGAACTCGTTGTGCAGCACCATCGCGTGCCGCATCAATGCCTCCAGCTCGGGCACGTCGTGCCGGTAGCCCACGACGTCGTCGTAACGATAGACGGGGAAATCCGGATCGTAGCCGAGGATCTCGTAGACGAGCGCGTCGGGATCGGTCATCGCCTCCGCCACCGTCGGCACGATCGGTCCGGCGAGCTCCGCACCTTTCCGGTTGCGGAAGATGTCGAGCAGCAAGCCGAAGATCGTTTGCTCCGTGTCGGCATCCCACGAGGGCGACAGCGCCTGAAAACCGGCCGCGATGACCGCCGCAGCAGGCCCCGAATCGAACGGCTTGCCCACCGGGACGAAGAAATCCCCGCGCTGGCGCGGCACATCACGCCAACGCGTCGGGCGCTTGTCGTACATGGTGATCGCGTAGCGATTGACCCAGAAAAGGTTCGTCGCTACGTCGCGGAGAAGCTCATAACGACTTCGATAGGCGCCCGTGTCCACTCGGCTGACGATTTCGGGGTCCTGGCGCGCCTTTTCCGCGAAGTCGCGTTTGATCACGGCGTCGAAATGCTCCAACGTCGCGAAGACGGAGAAGTCGCGCTCCGGGAAGAAGTTGAACGGAAGCACGATGCGACCGTGTCGATTGACGACGAAGCGCTTCATGGCTCTTCCTTCTTGAGTGACGTTGATTCGGAGTCGATCAGTCGATCAGGTTCAGGCGTCGATCACGGTTCAGGCTACGGGGCAGGGTGATGCGTCGCAATCCCTGAAAAGGGATTTTGCCGCGATGTGAAAATATTACGTACGGTTGTTCAGGGTTTTTCGAGAAGCGAAGTACCTGAAACCCCTGTGTCGAAGTGCAGGAATTCCTCGCATACGCGGCCGGTGCGACGCCCGGCGCTACCAATGGACCGGCCAAAGCCGGATGTCATACTGAAAGCACCAGGCGACATTGGCCATGCGCATGGACATGGACCGACAAACCCGGCAGTATCTGCTCGCGCGATTCTGGGACGCCGCGCTCGGCTTCTGGCGTAACCGTGGCAGAAGCATGGCGTGGGGCTTGACGATCGTCATCACCGCCATCTCCCTGTTGACGCTCGCGCTGCAGTATCGACTGAACGTTTGGCATCGCGCGATGTTCGACGCCCTCGACAAGCGCGATGCCGGCGGTGTGCTGTACCAGACCGTGATCTTCGTCCCGTTGATCGCGGCGATCGTCGTCGTGGCGGCGGTGATGACGTATGCAAAGATGACGATGCAGCGCCGCTGGCGCGCCTGGCTCAACGCACACGTGCTCGATCGATGGCTCACCGGCGGTCGGTACTACCAGCTCAACCTGGTTCCGGGCGATCACACCAACCCAGAGTATCGCGTGGCCGAGGATCTGCGTCTGAGCGTCGACGCGCCGGTCGAATTGGCGATCGGCATCTTCACGGCCGTCTCGTCGGCGATCGTCTTCATCTGGGTGCTCTGGTTCATCGGAGGCGAGCTGACGATCCCGATCGGCAACGCTGAGCTCCGCATTCCGGGGTTTCTGGTTGTCGCCGCCTTCGTGTATGCCGTGCTGGCCAGTGGATCGATGGTCATGATCGCGCGCGGCTTCGTCAGAGTGTCGGAGAACAAGAATCAGGCGGAGGCCGACTACCGATACGTGCTGACCCGGCTCCGTGAAAACGGCGAGAGCATCGCGCTGCTGGGTGGGGAAGCCGAAGAGCGCGCCGGCCTGGACACGGCGTTCACGGCGGTCTGTCACCGTTGGTACGGACTGATGATGCAGTACGTGCGCACCACGATGGTCTCGCAGAGCAGCAGCGGCGTCGCGCCGATCATTCCGATCCTCCTGTGCGCCCCCAAGTATGTCGGCGGCACCATGAGCCTCGGTGAGGTCATGCAGGCGGTCTCCGCGTTCATGCTGGTCCAGGGAGCCTTCGGGTGGCTGGTGGAGAACTATCCGCGATTCGCCGACTGGTCCGCTTCGGCGTCCCGGCTCGCCTCGCTGCTGGTCTCGCTGGACCGTCTGGAGTGTGCCGAACAAGAGCCGACCAACGGGCGAATCGTTCGCACACAAGCGGAGCGCGGCGCGCTCCGGCTGCGGGACGTCTCCGTCACGCTCGACGACGGAAGTGCCATGGTCAACGAGGCCGATCTCGCGATAAGTCCCGGTGAAAAGGTGCTCGTCGTCGGCGAATCCGGCACCGGCAAGAGCACCCTAGTGCGTGCGATCGCCGGACTCTGGCCGTGGGGGTCGGGAGAGATCGTGGTCAATTTCGAGGGGCTGTTCTTCATGCCGCAGAAGCCGTACGTGCCGCTCGGAACGCTGCGTCGGGCCGCCGCGTATCCGCTCCCGCCCAGCGACGTCGAGGATGCCCTGTTGCGCAAGACGCTCGAGAAGGTAGGTTTGGGCCATCTTCGCGATCGGCTCGACGAAGAGACGACGTGGGAGCAGGTGCTGTCGGGTGGAGAGAAGCAGCGGCTCGGGTTTGCTCGCGTGCTCATCCAGCGCCCCGCGACAATCGTGATGGATGAAGCGACCGCCGCCCTCGATCCGCCGGCCCAGGAGCAGCTGATGCAGCTCGTGATGGAGCGGCTGCCCGACGCGACCGTCATCAGCGTCGGCCACCGACCCGAGCTCGAAGCATTTCACACCCGCAAGCTCGTGCTGGGGCACCGCCCCGATGGGGCGCGCCTGGTCCATGACGGACCCCTTCAAACAACCTTCGGCCGCTCCGCGCGCGTGCTGGCGAGGCTCCTGACCGGCCGCCAGCCGCGCAGAGCGTGAGTCAGTCGCGCCTGCTTGTACCAGGCTGGGTCGCCGCTCGCGGCCCGGCGCGACCGCGGCTCGCCGGGCTTGCGTCGGGGCTGCTCGATCACGCGGGCGGCGCTGTCTTTACCCACGCTCGTAAGACCTCGGCCACACTCCAGGCCTGAGCGATGCAGCCGCGGGGCGTGAACGGCGCCTCGGCATCGAAGATCTCACTGATCGAGCCGATGCCGGCCTGCCCCAGGTGGGCGGCAAAACCTTCAAGCATCCGGTGCGCGGCGTCGCGGTCTTGCGGATACGTGCGCAGCCACGCATCCACGAAGGGACCGATCAGCCAGGCCCACACCGTGCCCTGGTGATATGCGGCATCGCGGGCGCGCAGGTCGCCGTCGTACGCCGGCTTGTAATCCGGGTATCCCGGCGCCAGCGACCGCAGACCCACGGGCGTCAGGAGCCGTGATCGCACGGTGTCGAGAACCGCTGTCCACCGGGTTGGGTCCAGCACCGGATGCCGAAGCGCGACGCCCAGGACCTGATTGGGACGACAGGCGGGATCATCGCCGCTCTCGCCGTCCACCACGTCGTAGAGATAGCCGCCCTCGGGATACCAGAAGCGCGTGTTGAACGACGCGCGAGCCAGCTCGGCGTGCTCGTGCAGCGCGCCGCCGGCCGCCTTGTCGCCGCTGGCGATCAGCCAGCCTTCGAGCAACCGCAGGGCGTTGTACCAGAGCGCGTTGATCTCGACGGCTTTGCCGCGCCGCGGGGTCACGACCCAGTCGCCCACCTTGGCGTCCATCCACGTCAGCTGATAGCCGGGGGCGCCCTGACGCAGGAGCCCGTCCTTGGGATCCATGCCGATACCGAAGCGCGTGCCGGCGATGTGGCGGTTGATGATGTCGACCAGCGTGGGCAGCAGGCGTTCGAGCGTGCCCGCGTCACCGACCACCTCGACGTACCGATCGAGGGCGTGAAAGAACCAGAGCGTGGCATCGGCGGTGTGATAGAGCGCTTCTTCATTGCCCTCTGGAAACAGATTCGGGATGAGGCCGTCACGTACGTACTGCGCGAAGGTCCGGAGCAGATAGCCCGCCTCCAGGTGGCGGCCCGTCGTCAGGGCCAGCCCCTCGAGACTGATCATCGTGTCGCGCCCCCAGTCGGTGAACCAGTGATAGCCGGCGACCACGCTGCGCACCTCGTCGCCGGAGGCCCTGGCGCGTGCAGCGTCCTCCACCCGGCCGGTCGGTGTGACGATGAACTGGTCGGCGGCCAGCACCAGCTCTGCGGCGGGTCCCTCGCGCGCCGCCGGCACTGCCGCCGCGATCAGCCGCCGGCGCCGTTCGTGCTCCGCTGCCCAGGCGGCGGCTGGCTCGAGTGCCCGCAAGGTCGGCCAGCTTTCGACGGAGGCGACGAGCGTGGCAGCGTGGTCGGAGGTCAGGTCCATCCGGAAGTAGCCGGCGCTCCACAGCTCGCCGACGGCCTCGTAGCCGCGGCCTGCCTCCATGCGATACATCACTTGAGGAAGCGCGCGCTCGTCGACGGTGAAGGCCGCGCCGTCGGCATAGAGCGCGAATCGCAGTGGTGGTAGCGACTCCCCGACGGTGATCTCGTAACGGCCCTCCGTGGCGGTCATGACCGGCCGCGACGGCAACGGCTCGCTCACGGGGGCATGGTGAGAACGGAAGGGCGTCGAGGGCCGGAGGGCCAGACGCAGCGGGCCCTGATTCCGTGGCAGCGAGTACCGCACGTAGACCGTGTTCTGCCGGTGCGGCATGAGGACGCGCTTTTCGAGCTCGATTCCTCCGAGATCGTAGCGCCATACCGGGAGCCCGTCCTCGAGCCGAAACTCGATCAGATTTCGCGCTCCGGCGAGCTCCAGCGCACTGCCGCGGTCTTCGGCAGTGAGGACGACGACGGTCCGGTCAGGCAGGCGAACACGCTCCCAGAGATGACTGAGCAGCACCATGCGGCCGAGCGGCGTCGGGAGTGCCGCCACGAGCAGCCCATGGTAGCGCCGCGTGACAGGGCCAGCGATCGTGCCGGACGCGTAGCCTCCCAGGCCGTTGGTGACGAGCCACTCGGGGTTCAAGAGCCCCGGCTCGTCGACGTCCTTCGCGTTCCACATCACGCGACGGACGAGCTCAGGCATCCGTCTCGCGGTCCGACAGCGGCGCCGGTCTCATGACGATCGCGGACTCGCCGGGAAGATGCCAGCCCGCCTCGCCTTCGACAGGTGGCGTCCCAAAGCCGCCGTAGCGCGGGTCCTCACTCGACCATTGCACCGTCCAGCTCGCGCCGGCCGGCGGCCCGAGCAACGGCTCGGGAGACGGATCGCTCGATAGCTCGCGCCCGAGATTGACGAGGAGCAGCCGATCCCCGTGCTCACCGCCGAAGTACCGGATCACGAACGCTTCGAGCGCCAGCACCGCGCCGTCGAGACCGCCCTGCCGCTGAGCCGCGAAGACAGGATCTTCGCGCCGGATCGTCAAGAGGTCCAGGTGCAGCGCATAGGTCTCCGCGTTGCGCTCGCGCTCGGACCGATCGAGCTTGGATTTTTCGAACGTGGCCATGTCGGCCGGGTCGGCGAGCTCGGCCTGCATCTCGGGTGCCGCCAGCGCGGGGAACTGGCGCAGAAACTCAGCGCGACCGCGACGAACCTGCCGGGCGAGCTCGGGCTTGTGGTCGGCAAAGTACAGGAAGGGCGCCGACGCGCCGAACTCCTGACCCTGGAAGAGCATCGGAGTCCCGGGTCCGAGCAGCATCACGGCCGTGATCGCCCTGTAGCGCCCGGGGCTCGTCAAGAGATGGCGCCGGTAGCCGCGCGCCGAGTTGGCGATCTGGTCGTGATTCTGGATGAATGTGACGAACTTCGCAGGCGATAGCCCGAACGTCGGCGTGCCGCGACGCTTCTTCTGCCAGCGATAGCGCTGGCCCTGGTAGAGATAGCCCCATTTCATCGCCGACACGAACTCCTGTGGTCGGCCGAGGTAGTCCGAGTAATACGCGGCGTTCAGCCCGGTGAGCGCCACCACCGCGGTGTGATGGAAGTCGTCGTTCCAGAGGGCATCGAGTCCGTAGCCGCCAACCTCGGGCGGTTGCACGATCCGGACGTCTTGAGGCTCGTTTTCGGCCACCAGCAACGTGGCGCGTCCGCGTGCCGCCGCACGGACGTGCCGTGCGACCGCCGCGAGGATGTGATCGGGTGACGCATCGTAGATCTGCTGCGTGGCGTCGAGCCTGAGCCCATCGAGATGATATTCGTCGATCCAGTGCTCCGCGTTGGAGAGGAAGAAGTCCCGCACCGGTCCAGCATGCTCACCGTCGAAGTTGATCGCGTCTCCCCACTCGTTGGCGTAGCGATCGGTGAAGTAGTGCTCCGAGAACTCTTTGAGATAGTTGCCGTCAGGTCCGAGATGGTTGTAGACGACGTCGAGAATGACGCCGACCCCGACGCCGTGAGCCTGATCGACGAAGCGCCGGAAGTCGTCGGGCGTCCCGTAGAGTCGCGTCGGCGCGAAGAGATTCACGCCGTCATAACCCCAGCCGAAGCGGCCGGGAAAGTCGGCGACCGGCATCAGCTCGATCACGGTGATTCCGACGCGCGCCAGATCTGGGAGCTCGCGGGCAGCCGCCGACCACGTGCCTTCCGGCGTGAACGTGCCCACGTGCATTTCGTAGATCACCTGGCCGTCAAGTCGGATTCCGCGCCACGCGACATCAGTCCACCGAAACGTCGTTGGGTCGAGAACGCACGAGGGGCCGTGCGGACCTTCAGGCTGAAAGCGCGAAGCTGGATCAGGGACGACCGTACGGTCGTCGAGACGGAAGCGGTATCGCATGCCGACCGCGGCCGCCTCGAGAAGGCCACCGTGGTAGCCGTCGGCCTGCGGCTCGAGCCGAAGCGCGGACGGATCTTTTTCCAGAACGACGTCCACGCGGTGGGCGCGCGGTGCCCATACCCGGAAGTGAACGCCTCCGGACTTGCTGAGCTCGGCGCCGATCGGCAGGCGCCGCGACAGGTCCGTCGCCTGCATAGGCGCTCACAGGAGCAAGAGGAGGGCCAGAAGCCGCATGATCCCAATCCAGGCCGTTGCGGCCGAGACCCAGGAGGGAAAGCACCGAGTTACACGGTAACTTTTGCATGCAGCCCCAACATCGGGTTTCAACTCGAGGGTTACTAGGTAAAGTCCGTCGTGTCGCCGCGCCGCAGCGGCGTGACGATGAACTTGCCTGCGTTCGCAGCGTCGCGGCGACTATCCGCCGCGCACTTCACCGCGATCGGGGCGCTCAGCGACGCAACGCTCGGCTACTTCGATCGCGCGAAGAAGGAGTACAAGAAGATTCCGATCCGGGAGCAGGTCGAGGTCCTCTCGCTCGTCGGCGACATCGCGCTGGAGGGAAGCGATCCCAAAGCCCACGCCCACATCGTGCTGGGCAAGTCCGACGGCACGGCGCACGGAGGCCACCTGATCGTCGGCCACGTGTGGCCGGTGCTGGAGCTGGTGCTCACCGTGCCTCCCGCCCACCTCCGCCGCAAGAGCGACGCGGAGACGGGGCTGGCCTTGCTGGACGCGTGCTAGGTGTCGGCTGCGATGAGATTGTCCATGGCCGTCAGCGTGTAAAAACGATCGACTCAGGAGGCGAGCCGCTGTCAAATTTCCTCGCCCCTCTGTCGTTGGATAACGCCGCGAGGCGGCATTCACTCGTCACGGCGTGGAGCACGCGTGGCTAGCCCCTCCTTTGCGCAGTCTCCGGATCTGACTGCACGGCCTCGCAGTTCGCGCATGTCGATCGCGCCGAAGCTAACGAAATCGCAGCACCCTCTGCTGGCGGCTGTCGTGTGAGTGCGACGGCGAGGTTGCGCAGGAGCCAACCAAGTGTGGCGGTGGGCGTTCGATCTGACTCGGACCGCCGGCGGCGATCCACAAGCTGGCATGTGAGTTGCGGTTGCGCGTGAAATGTCGGAGCGCCGGGGTACCAGTGCGCCATGAATTTTCGTATGCAAGGAGACCATGATGGCGAACCAAGAGAATAGGGCCTTCGGGGAAGCACACGCCCACTTCGCCGACGCGAACACGGCATCCTTCGACGACAGCACGGCGGTCGGAGACCAGACGACACGAGTGGCCCATGAGGTCAGAGATCAAACAGCCAACTTGGCCAGCCAGGCCGGGCAGCAGCTGAACAGAGCGATGACCGAGGGCAAGAATCGCGCGGCCGATGGTCTACAGCACCTTGCGGGTGTGCTTCGCGACACGGCACGGAACCTCGGGCAGAACGATGCCAGCGGCCGGATGACGACCTACACCTACCGGGCCGCCACTCGCATCGACGCGATGTCGACCTACATGCGCGACGCCGATGTCTCGACGATGCTCGGCGACGCCGGTCGGTTCGCACGGCGTCGGCCTGAGGTGTTACTCGCCGGCACCGTCTTGGCGGGGTTGCTCGTGGCGCGTTTGCTCAAGGCCAGGCACGCCGCGCCTGAGCCCTGGACGTCGGCCGCTCGCTGGCACGAGACGCTCCAGAAGGGCACTAAAGTCGTCTCGGCGGCGGCAGACAGTGTGAAACAAGGGGCCATAGCGCGAGGCTTGAATCCCGAGGCGCTCGTGATCGCTGGTGGTCGGCGTCTCTGGAGGAACTGATAAAGGCGACGACGTCGCGGGTGCGCCGAGAAGGAGGAGTATCCATGTTGAAGCCTCTGCTGCTCGCGATGACTTACGGAGAGTAGGTGAGTTAGCTATCTATGGCCGTTCACGATCTCTGGTACAAGAACGCGATCCTCTACTGTCTCGACGTCGAGAAGTACATGGACGCGAATGGCGATGGGACGGGCGACTTCGAGGGCCTGCATCGCCGGCTCGAATATCTTGCCGGCCTCGGCGTGACGTGTCTCTGGCTGCAGCCGTTCTATCCGTCGCCCAACCGCGACAACGGCTACGACATCAGCGACTTCTACGGTGTCCATCCCAAGCACGGAACGCCCGGCGATTTCGTCGAGTTCATGAATCACGCGAAGGCGCTCGGGCTTCGCGTCATCATCGACCTCGTCGTGAACCACACGTCCGATGCGCATCCGTGGTTCAAGTCGGCGTGCGAGAGCCCGCAGTCGCAGTTCCGCGATTGGTACGTCTGGTCGGACGAGCGCCCCGCCGACTGGGACAAAGGCATGGTCTTCCCGGGCACGCAGAAGTCGACGTGGACGTTCAGTGACACGGCGGGCATGTGGTACTTCCATCGCTTCTACGATCATCAGCCCGATCTCGACACCCACAATCCCACCGTGCGGCACGAGATCACGAAGATCATGGGCTACTGGCTCGAGCTCGGGATCTCCGGCTTTCGCATGGACGCGGTGCCGTTCATCGTGGCCAAGAAGGGCATGGCGATCCCCTCAGAACGCGACTACGGCTTCCTGCACGAGCTTCGGCAGTTTCTGCAGTGGCGCTGCCGCGATGCGGTCATGCTGGCCGAGGCCAACGTGCCGCCGGACGAAAGCCTGGAGTTCTTCGGTGACGAAGGCGACCGGCTGCAACTCATGCTGAACTTCCCGGTCAACCAGCGTCTCTTCTATGCCCTGGCCACCGGCGATGTCGGGCCGCTCGTCTGGGCGCTTCAGCAGACGTCGAAGAAGCCCGAGGCGGCTCAGTGGGTTCATTTCCTGCGCTCCCACGATGAGCTCGATCTCGGGCGGCTGTCACCCGAGCAGCGCGCGACCGTCTTCAAGGAGTTCGCGCCAGACAAGTCGATGCAGCTCTACGATCGCGGCATTCGCCGCCGGCTCGCGCCGATGCTGAAGAACGACCGCCGACGCCTGGAGCTCGCGTTCAGCCTGCTGTTCTCGTTGCCCGGAACCCCGATGATGCAGTACGGCGACGAGATCGGCATGGGCGAGGATCTCACGATGGACGAGCGCGAATGCGCCCGGACGCCGATGCAATGGACGAACGAGCCGCGCGGCGGCTTCTCGCGAGCCGAGCGGCCGGTCCGGCCGGTCATCAACGACGCGGTCTACGGCTATGAGAAGGTGAACGTCGCGCAGCAGCGCCGCGATCCGGAATCCCTGCTGAACTGGACAGAGCGCCGGATCCGGATGCGCAAGGAGTGTCCCGAGCTCGGGTGGGGTGAGTTCGCGGTGCTGCGAGTCGATGTCCCCGAGGTGCTAGCGATCCGATACGACTTCCGCGGCGTGTCCATGCTCACCCTGCACAACTTCTCGAGCCGACGGCAATCCTTTGCGTTGGAGCCGAAAACCGATAACAGCGGTCTTCTCGTCGATGTGTTCGACGAGAACCACAGCCGGTCCGAGAGCGGCACCCACGCGATCACGCTTCCGCCTTACGGTCATCGCTGGTACAGGGTCGGTGCTCCGGACAACGCGCTCAATCGAACGAGCTTTTAGTCCGGCATCGGCGGCGGGCACCTACCGGCCACCGCCCTTGCCCCAGTCCAGGAAGAGCACCTGGACCCGGTACGACGCAGCCGGCACGACCGGCGCGCTGAAGTAGCCACGACTGCCGACCGGCACACCTCCGAGTATCCAGGTCGATGAGGACCCGACGAGGTTGCCTGCGGCGTCGAGGGCGTCGATGGCGAGCTGCATGCGATCGGCCGGCAGGCCTGGGTTCATGTTGTACACGTAGCCGCTGACGATCGCCTGCGCCGCGCTCGGCTCCACCTGATACTCGATTCGGATGTATCGATCGAGGGTTTCCTGCGTGTAGTTCGCCGCCGCCGCACTCCCGGTGGCGCTTGACACAACGGCCGCGAGCACGAGAACGAGGCAAACTGGACGCATGGGCGCACCTCCACCCTCAAAACGCCGAACACTGGCTCTTGGTTGCGCGTAGCCGGTTCCGGACTTACATAACATAGGACGATCGTCGACGCGGATCTGCCTTCGAGCCGACCTGCTGCTATTCTGTGACGGTGAACGACGGTCCGATCGCTTCGGGAACCATCCGCACGCCTGCCGCTCTATCGTCGAGGCCGATCAGCCCCGCAGCCGCCGCGACCTTCACGGTTATCCTGTCGCTGAGCTTCTGCCACGTGCTCAACGACATGATGCAGTCGCTGGTGCCTGCGCTCTATCCGATCCTCAAGAGCTCCTATGGCCTGAGCTTCAGCCAGGTCGGCCTGATCACCCTTGCATCCCAGTTCACGGCCTCGATGCTGCAGCCGGTCGTCGGGCTCTATACCGATCGCCACCCACGACCGTATTCCCTCACCGTCGGCATCGGCTTCACGCTCATCGGTCTCCTGCTGGTGTCTCGAGCCTCGGTGTATCCCGTGATCTTGGTCGCGGCCATGCTGATCGGGATGGGCTCGGCGATCTTCCATCCCGAAGCCTCCCGCGTGGCGCGCATGGCCGCCGGCGGGCGCTATGGGCTCGCCCAATCGCTATTCCAAGTCGGCGGGAACGTCGGGTCGGCGTCGGGTCCGTTGCTCGCCGCCTTCGTCGTCGTGCCCCATGGGCAGTCGAGCATCGCATGGTTTTCGGGCGCGGCGCTGATCGCCCTCTTCGTGCTGCTTCAGGTCGGAAGCTGGTACGCGCGCCACCTGCCGCCCGCGCGGTCTGGACCGCGCCCGGCGGTTGCCGCCGTGGTGTCCGCCACGGCGCCCAGCCGGAGCGCGCTGCCGCGTCGGAAGGTCATCCAGGCGGTGGCGATCCTGGTGGCGCTGCTGTTCTCGAAGAACGTGTACAGCGCCAGCCTGAGCTCGTACTACACGTTCTACCTGATCGACACGTTCCACGTGTCGGTGCAGACAGCGCAGTTCTACCTGGTCGCCTTCCTCGTCGGCATCGTGATCGGGACCATCGCCGGCGGAGCGGTCGGTGATCGCGTGGGCCGAAAGCCCGTCATGTGGTTCTCGATCCTGGGGGCGTTGCCGTTCGCGCTGCTCCTGCCGCACGCCAACCTGTTCTGGACCGGCGTTCTTGCGGTGCTGATCGCCATGATCATGGCGTCGGCGTTCTCGGCCATCCTCGTCTACGCGCAGGAGCTTCTGCCGGGCCGGGTCGGTCTGGCCGCGGGAATGTTCTACGGCTTCTCGTTCGGCCTGGGCGGTCTCGGCGCAGCCGCGCTCGGCAAACTGGCCGACCTCACGAGTATCGCAACCGTCTATCGCCTGTGTCCCTTTCTCCTGCTCATGGGACTCCTGACCGCCTTCTTGCCTCGGCGACCAGGCGCGCCCTCGATGAAGTCGGCGTAACCGTTTCCCCGCGACTCAGACGCCGACTACTGAGTCCGCTCGTGCCAGGAGCGGATCTGCTTCAGGAAGGTCGGCGCCGGAATCGGCGTGTTGGGAAGCTGCTGGTTCGTGGTCGCGGTGATGGCGGATGCCGTGGCCATTCCCGCGCCGGCCGGAGGTGTGACGATGACGATGGGCATCGAGGCGATTCCCTGGCCGATCGTGGTCGAGCGGGTCACCGTGGCGTCGGTCGTGGTCAAGGCCGTCCCCGTGCTGAAGTTGACGGACGCATAGCCGGTCTGCATCTGCACGGCGTAGAGCTTGGCCGTCCCGCCGCCGCTCGTGCAGGTGACCGTGCTCGTCGGCGTGAAGCCCGAGAAGAGCACGCTCATGTTGAAGACGTTGGCGGCGTCCAGCACCTTTTCGTTGGTGCCGAGCCTGAAGAACCATCCGGCCGAGGCCGTTCCACTGGACGACGTCACATCGACCAAACTCGCCTCCGTGAGCGCGGCGCCGTTCGACATGTCAGTGTTTTCCTTGATCCCGTAGAAGCGGTTCGAGCCGGTGCTGTTCGGATGATTGCGATCGCCGCTGCCGAGGAACACCCAGAGGTTCATGCTGGTGTCGTAGGCCAGAACCGGGGCGCCGTAGAACGCCTGCGCCGGATAGAACTCGCCTGACGCCGGCGGATTCGCCTGGCTCGAGTTCGCGGC
>JACXTT010001086.1_pt1 | contig 46398 bp, 32 predicted proteins | sample 9270951 | NCBI WGS metagenome assembly JACXTT01 (sample SAMN15532306, study PRJNA645909) | rock metagenome | isolation source: weathered quartz diorite | place: Puerto Rico | collected 2017-06-21 | reverse complement strand
GAGTTTAAACGAAAATACCGCAGGCATGCACCCGCCGGGCAAACGCTGCTACAGGAAGACAGCACCAAAGGGCTTACCTGGTTTGGCCGGCAGGTGGTAAGGCACATGAATAAGCTGGGCATGATGGTAGACCTGTCGCATGTGGGTGAACAAACCTTCTGGGATGTTATTGCCATTACCAAAAAGCCCGTGCTGGTATCACATAGCTGCGTGTACGATATCTGCCCTGTGTTCCGCAACCTGAAAGACGAACAAATTCTTGCCGTGGGCCGCAACGGCGGCGTTATAGACATCAATTTCTATTCGGGTTTCCTGGACAGTAATTACCTGCACCGCAAAGATGCGTTTGTGGCGGCCCACCAGGCCGAAATTGATTCGCTGAAAAAAGGACAAACCACCGATTTCGATACCGATGCCTGGCTGCTTAAACAACATAAGACGGAACTGGAAAGCTGGCGGCCGCCCCTGTCGCTGCTGCTGGACCATATTGATTATATCGTGGGGCTTATTGGCGCCGACCATGTAGGCATCGGCTCCGATTTTGACGGTATTGAATCCACACCCAAAGAGATGGATGATGTAACCGATCTTCCGCTGGTCACCAAAGGGCTGCTGGAAAGAGGTTATTCCGAAACGGACATCAAAAAAATACTCGGCGGCAATTTTATACGGGTGTTCAATGCCAACACTCCCGTTCATAAGTCCAAACCAAAACAACCATGAGCAAACAATTTCTTATTCTTTCCACCTGTGTGCTGCTGCTGGCGGCCGGTACGCTACGCGCACAGAACTTTACCGCGCAGGTAAGGCAATACTTTAGCGTAAAAGCCGATACCATCGCCCTCACCGATGCTACCGTAATAGACGGTACCGGCAGCCCGGCAAAGCCGCATCAAACGCTTATCATCATCAACGGGCGCATTGCACAGCTGGGCAAGAGCAGCGCCATAGCCCTGCCTCCCGGCGCAAGGGTTATTAATGCCACGGGAAAAACGCTGATACCTGGCCTGGTAATGGTGCACGAGCACTTGTATTATACCATGCCGTTTGAAGATATATTCAACGTGGCAGAAATGCCCTATAGTTTTCCGCGTATGTACCTGGCCGGTGGGGCCACTACCGTGCGCACGGCCGGCAGTATTGAACCGCAAACCGATCTCAACATCAAACGCATGATTGAACAGGGCAAAATGATTGGGCCCGATATGGACGTTACCGCTCCTTATATTGAACGGCCGGGCTTTGACATTCCTTCCATCAATATGATTAAAGACACGGCGGAAGCAGCCCGCTCTGTGGGCTTCTGGGCAGATAAAGGCTGTACGTCGTTTAAAATGTATATGCACATCACCCGGGCCGACCTGGCCGCCGTGGTACGCGAAGCGCATGCCCGCAATATGAAGGTTACCGGTCACCTGTGTACGCTTACTTACCGCGAGGCCGCCGAAATTGGTATTGACGACCTGGAGCATGGTTTTATGGCCAGCTCCGATTTTGACAGCAGTAAAAAAGCCGATGAATTTGATTATCCTGCCGCCTCAAAAGCGCTGAGGGCGCTGGATGCCAACAGCCCTGAAATGAAGGACCTGGTACAATTCCTGGTTAGCAAAAAAACGGCGCTCACGTCTACCCTGCCCGTGTTCATTCCCTATACCGATCGCGAAGCCGTTCCCGGTGGCGGTGAAGACGCCCTGCTTCCCGAAGTAAAAGAACGGGTAACAGGTCAGTGGAAACAGCTTCAGCACAAAGACAGCCTTTCGGCAGCCCTGTTTAAAAAAGAACTGGGCTGGGAAAAACAATTCTACGACGCCGGCGGGCTGCTCATTGCCGGTACCGACCCCACGGGCGCGGGCCGTACCGTGGCCGGTTATGCCAACCACACCGAAATGGAATTACTGGCAGAGGCCGGCTTTACACCGGTGCAGGTAGTTAAAATATGTACGCTCAACGGGGCCATTTATCTTGGCCGCAATAAAGAAATCGGTACGCTGGAAGTGGGTAAAAAAGCGGATATCGTGTTGGTCAACGGCAACCTGGATAAAGACATCAAAGCCATCCGCAATACGGAAATCGTTTTTAAAAATGGCGTGGGCTTTGATTCAAAAAAGATATTTGATTCCGTAAAAGGTAAAGTGGGGATGTTATGAAGTACATGCTGCTATTGCTCCTTCTTCCTTTCTCCCTGCGGGCGCAATCGCCTGCGGAAGATGAACCCGCCCGCTGGCAGCAGCAGGCGGCGCACGTAACCATTGTGCGCGACAACCGGGGCATACCGCATATATACGGGAAAACGGATGCCGACTGTGTGTTCGGCTTATTGTATGCCCAATGCGAAGACGACTTTCAGCGTGTGGAAATGAATTATATTGAAAAGCTGGGACGGCTGGCGGAAGTGGAAGGCGATACGCAATTGTACAACGACCTGATGATGCGGCTGGTCATTGATTCATCCGATGCGATAGACGATTATAAAAAAAGCCCGGCCTGGCTGCACCAGCTGCTCGATGCTTTTGCCGACGGCGTTAATTATTACCTCTATACCCATCCTTCGGTACACCCGGCCTTACTGCATCGTTTTCAACCCTGGTATCCCTTGCTCTGGACCGATGGCAGCATTGGCGCTATCAGCACCGGGGGAGCAACAATACCCGAACTGAAAAATTTCTATACCGGCAATTATACCCATACGGCATACCAGCCCCGGCTGGCCGAAGAAGCGACCACCGGCTCCAACGGCTTTGCTATTGCGCCCTCCAAAACAGCATCGGGGCATGCTATCCTGTACATCAACCCGCATGTTACTTTTTATTTTCGTCCCGAAGTACAGGTGGTGAGCGAAGAAGGATTGAATGCGTATGGGGCAGTAACCTGGGGACAGTTTTTTGTGTACCAGGGCTTCAATGAACATTGTGGCTGGATGCACACTTCCAGCCAGGTAGACGTGGCCGACCTGTATACCGAAAAAGTAAGCAAACAAGGTAGCGGCTGGACTTACCTCTACAACAACGAACAAAGGCCGGTTACCCAAAAGAAGATCTGGCTTTTTTACCGCGATGGCAATACGCTGCGCTCTAAAGAAATCACCGGCCTGTATACCCATCACGGGCCGGTCATGGCTATCCGCAAGGGGCAATGGATAACCCTGAAATCGTATAACCGCTCCATGACCAGCCTCATACAAAGCTGGCAACGCACCAAAACCACCAGCTTTGCCGATTTTAAAAAAGTAATGGATCTCTGTGCCAATACTTCCAACAATACCATGTATGCCGATGCGGAAGGAAATATTGCTTACTGGCACGGCAATTATATACCCGTACGTGACCCAACATACGATTGGTCAAAACCGGTAGACGGCACTACCCCCGCCACGGAATGGAAAGGAAAGCATAAGGCGGAAGAAGCGGTGCACCTGTTTAACCCACCCAATGGCTGGCTGCAAAACTGCAATTCCACGCCGTTTACCGTAGCGGGAAGCAACAGCCCGCAAAAAGAAGACTACCCGGCATATATGGCGCCGGATGGCGAAAACTTTCGCGGCATCAACGCGGTGCGGGTACTGGGCCGTGAAAATGCTTATACCATCGATAAGGTTATCCATGCCGGTTATGATAGCTACCTGTCGGCTTTCGAACCCCTGCTGCCTCCTTTATTTGCCGCCTTTGACGCCAACCCGCTGAGCGCTGCGCCGCTGCAGGGCCCGCTGGCATTGCTGCGCGACTGGGATCTTTATCCCGCTGCCGGCTCTGCAGCCACTACACTGGCTATTTACTGGGGGCAGGTATTGCTGCCAAAAATAAACGCGGTAAAACATGGCGATACGCTGGACATAGTAGGTAAAACCCGGTTGTATGCCGCCACCGCGCCGGCTGCCGAACTGGTACAGGCTTTTCAAACCGCCGTACAGCAATTAAGAGAACGTTATGGCAGCTGGCAAATACCCTGGGGCGATATCAACCGCTACCAGCGGCTTACCGGCCGCTTGCAGGAAACGTATAACGACAGCCTGCCCAGCCTGCCTTCGGGTATGGCCGCTTCTACCTGGGGCTGCCTGCCTTCTTTTGTAAGCCATTATGTACCGGGGGCGCTTAAGCGGTATGGTTACACTGGCAACAGCTTTATCTGCGCGGTGGAATTTGGCCCCAAAATAACCGCCAAATCATTGCTGGCCGGTGGGGAAAGCGGTAATCCTGCTTCGCCGCATTTTGGCGACCAGGCAGAAATGTATACCAAAGGAATATTTAAAGAGGTGCTTTTTTATAAAGAAGATGTATTGAAGCACGCAGAAAAAACGTATCATCCCGGCCAATAACCAGGTATGCCATAGCTGCCAATTGCTGCTGCATTTTTAACCGCCTGCTATACCGATGGTGAGCCGCCCCTGTAGGGCGACCCACCATCGGTGGCAAGGGTGGGTCGCCCTACAGGGGCGGCTCACCCTTGCCATGCTTTCGTGTCTGAAATTCATCGTTTGGTCCCTCCTAACAAAACGCTAACAAAGCACTGCCTATCATTGCCGCTGCAATTCAACCAAATACTTATCACATGCAACGGAAATTACCTGTATTTACCTTATCCCTGCTCCTGCTTTCCTGCTGCCTGGCGGCGCAAACAAAATATACCGTCAGCGGCACCATACGCGACCAAAGCACCGGCGAAGCATTAATCGGCGCCAGCATTGTACTGCTGGAACACCCGCAGTCGGGCGTCTTTACCAACGCATACGGCTTTTTCTCCCTTACGGCCCCGGCGGGGAGCTATACCCTGGTGGTGAGCTTTACCGGGTATAAAAACGATACCCTGCCCGTAAAGCTGGCCAAAGACCTGTCGCTTACCGTAAAGCTGAACGCGGGCGATGCGCAGCTGCAGGAAGTAACGGTTACCGCGCACAAGGGAAATGACAATGTAACACAGCCCCTGATGGGCGTGCAAAAACTAACCATCAACGAAATCAAAAACATACCGGTGCTCTTTGGCGAAAAAGACATTCTCAAAACCATACAGCTGCTGCCCGGCATTAAATCGGCTGGCGAGGGGAATACCGGCTTTTACGTACGCGGCGGGGCTACCGACCAGAACCTTATCCTGCTGGATGAAGCGCCGGTATACAATGCCTCGCACCTGCTGGGCTTTTTCTCCACCTTTAACGCCGATGCCATTAAAGACGTTACGGTATATAAAGGCGATATGCCGGCAGAGTACGGCGGCCGCCTTTCTTCGGTGGTGGATATAAAGATGAAGGATGGCAACGACAAGGGGTATAATGTAAGCGGCGGCATTGGCCTTATTTCCTCGCGCCTTAACATAGAAGGCCCCATTGTAAAAGACCAGGGCTCTTTTATTGTAAGCGCCCGCAGAACCTACGCAGATTTATTTCTGAAGCTCTCCAAAGACAGCAATATCAATAAAAACAGCCTGTACTTTTATGATCTCAACGCCAAAGCCAATTACAAGCTCAACGATAAAAACACCATTTACCTCTCAGGGTACTTCGGTCATGATAACCTGGGCTTTGGAAGCCAGTTTGGCACTAACTGGGGCAATACCACGGCTACCTTTCGCTGGAATCACCTGTTCAACAGCCGGCTGTTTTCCAATACCTCGCTCATCTACAGCAATTACAGCTATGATATTAATGTTAACTCCGGCACCAACAACCTTACGTTTACTTCTAAGATACGCGACTTTAACCTGAAGGAAGACCTGCAGTATTATCTTAACAACGCCAACCGGATCAACTTTGGTTTTAATGTTATCCATCATACCGTAACGCCGGGTGTACTGGATGCCACGCAAAGCTCCAGCTTCAACAACAAGACCCTGCAAAACAAATACGCGGTAGAAAGCGCGGCCTACATATCGCATGAATGGTCGCCGCTGAACAAATGGAAGTTTATTTACGGCCTGCGGTTTACTCTATTCAGCCTGCTGGGCCCGGGCAATTTTTACAGTTACGATAAAAACGGTAACGTGACCGATACGGCCAGCTACAGCAGCGGGCAGGTGGCAAAGACCTATGTTAATATTGAGCCCCGTTTTTCCGCCAGCTACCAGCTCAACCAAAGCAGTTCGCTCAAAGCATCGTATGCGCGCAATGTGCAAAACCTGCACCTGATATCCAATTCCACCTCGGGCAACCCCACCGATTTGTGGCTGCCCAGCAGCAATAATATACAACCCGAAATAGCTGACCAGGTGGCGCTGGGTTATTACCGCAATTTTCACCACAACCAATACGAGTTTTCTTCGGAAATCTATTATAAGAACATGCAGCACCAGATTGATTATAAAAACGGCGCGCAGCTGATAGCCAATGAAAATGTAGAATCGCAGTTGCTGTTTGGCCAGGGCCGCGCTTACGGCATGGAATTGTTTATTAAAAAGAAATACGGCCGGCTCAACGGCTGGATAGGCTATACGCTATCGCGCGTGGAAGAAAAGTTTGATGCCATTAACAACGGCAGTTATTTCCCGGCCAAACAGGATGAAACACACAATATATCTGTTGTAGGCATTTACCAGGCCAGTAAAAAATGGACCCTCTCCGCCACCTGGGTGTACAATACCGGTAATGCGGTAACGTTCCCCAGCGGCAAATACACTGTAAACGGGCAAACGGTATTTTATTATACCGAAAGAAACGGCTATCGTATGCCGGCCTATCACCGGCTTGACCTGGGGGCTACCATTGAAACAAAGAAAACAGCCAAAACCGAAAGCAGCTGGACGTTTTCCATTTACAATGCCTACGGCAGGCAGAATGCTTACAGCATCAATTTCCAGCAAGATCCCAACGACCCTACTAAAACACAGGCGGTAAAATACTCCCTGTTCAGCTTTGTTCCATCCATTACCTACAACTTCAAATTCTGATTTGATATGAAACTGAGTATAAAAACCACCTTGTTCCTGTTCCTGCTGCCGGTGGCAGCCTGCAAAAAAGTAATTAACGTAAACCTGAACGATGCCGCCCCGCAGATAGTGATTACCGGCGATGTTACCAATGCCGCCGGCCCGTATATCGTTACCATTTCCAAAACGGTCAATTTCAGCGCCAGCAATGTATTCCCGCCGGTGCAGGGGGCCCAGGTAATCATTACCGGTACCGATGGTACGGCAGACAGCCTGGTGGAAACTACGCCCGGCAGCTATGCCACCACGCGCAGCTGGACGGGGAAAACAGGGATCAGCTATACGCTTTCCGTTACCAGCGGGGGCCAACATTATAGCGCTGTTTCCACTATGCCGGCACAGGTGCCGCTGGATTCGGTCAGCTTTCAAACCACCAGCACCGGTTTTGGAAGAAAGCAACAACTGCAGGCGGTGCCCAATTACCAGGACCCCGCCGGCATAAGCAACTACTACCAGTTTACCGAAAACATTAACGGTCAAAACTATACGAAACGGGTATTTGCCAGCAACGACCGCTTGTCGGATGGTAAATACATCAGCCGCCGGCTGGATACCGATACCACGCTCAACGTGGGCGACCTGGTGGTAGTAAGCATGTATTGCATTGACCAGGGCGTATACAATTACCTGGGCACGCTCAACAATGTATCGGATGCCAGCAATTTTTCGTCGGTTACGCCGGCCAATCCTGTTTCCAATATCAGCAACGGCGCGCTGGGCTATTTCAGCGCGCATACCATACAATCCAAACAAGTCATCGTACATTAGCAGGAGCATGCGTAAGATAAATTTCAGGTCGTTTCTTATTCCTTTATACCATGTTATTTCGTGGGTGCTATTGTTTTTGCTGGTGGGCTTTACGCGTAAGCCGGAAAACATGCACCAGCTTACGGTACCGCAGCTGTTTATTACGTTTATCCCCTTCAATGCGTTGTTTTACGCCAATATGTATTTTTTTGTACCCGATTACTTTCAGCGCCGCAGGTGGGCGCGGTACCTGCTGTTTGTTGCCGCCGGCCTGGTAGTGGCCACATTGCTGACCGATGTAATCTTCCTTTATTTTCATCCCTTTTCGGAAAAGCCATTCCTTGTAAATGGCCTTCGTATTATACCGGGTTTATTTTGCATAGCCGCCAGTTTTGGCTTTGGCGCTGTACGCGAAACCGCGCGCCTTGAAAAGGAACGCAAGGAACGGGAAACGGAAAACCTGCGTACGGAATTATTGTTCCTGCGCTCGCAGGTGAACCCGCATTTTATGCTCAATGTCATCAACAGCATTGTAGCCGCAGCAAGGGTAAAGCCTGATAAGGTAGAACCTGCACTCATTGAGCTGGCCGCCCTGATGAGCTATATGCTGTACAATAACACCGAAGAAAAAATACCCGTATCGGAAGAGATTGGCTACCTGGAAAGTTATATTAATTTGCAGCTGCTCCGTTTTGGCGATGATGTACAGCTGGATTTTACGGTGGAAAAAAACGACGGCAACCCCTGTATAGAGCCTATGCTGCTGGTGCCCCTGGTAGAAAATGCCTTTAAGCATGGCATCGGGCTGGTAGAGCAACCGGTAATACTGGTCAATATCTGCATTTCGGCCAATAATGAACTCAGCATGAACGTAAGGAATAAATACAACGAAGAAGCCCTGCTGTCGGAAGATAAAAATTCCGGTATCGGTCTCAGTAACCTGAAAAAACGCCTGGAACTGATTTATCCCGGCAAGTTCCGTCTGCAGACCATGAAGGCCGACAACTGGTTTATTGCTTCACTCAACCTGCAGTTAACATGATCCGGTGTATTGCTGTTGACGATGAAACGCCCGCGCTGGATATACTGGAAGACAATATCCGGCAGGTGCCCTTCCTGCAGCTGGTAAAGCGCTGCAAAAGCGCCTACGAGGCCCGCGAGGTAATAAATAAAGAAGCGGTAGACCTTATGTTTCTCGACATACAGATGCCCGGTATCAGCGGTACGGATTTTTTGCGCAACCTGGCGGCCCCGCCCATGGTCATATTCATAACAGCATATAAAAATTACGCGCTCGACGGGTTTGAGCTGGATGTGCTGGATTACCTGGTAAAACCGGTTGCCTTTGATCGCTTTCTCCGTTCGGCCAATAAAGCATTGGCCTGGTATAACCTGAACCGGGCGGAGCAGCAGGCGCAACCCGGTTCACCCGCTTACTTCTTTATCCATTCGGAGCACACCCTGGTTAAAGTAGCCGTAGACCAGGTTACGCATATAGAAGGCTGGAAGAACTATATCAAGATCCATTTAACGGATGCGCCGCATCCCCTGCTCACCCGCATGAGCATGAAAGCCATTGAAGAAAAGCTGCCGGCAGGCAAATACCTCCGCATCCATAAATCATTTATCGTGTTTATCGATAAAATAACCTGCATCCGCCGGGAAACGATTGTAATGGGCAAAGCGGAGGTGCCCCTGGGAAAACGGTACCGGGGCATGTTTTTTAGTCGTATTAATGAAGCGAATAAGTAAACAGCGTTATACCAGCAGGGAAGGTTTTTCTTTATAGGTTTTCCATAATAATTCCCCGAAAATGGTATTGGCCCAGGCAAACCATTTACGGCTGAAATTGGCTGCATCGTCCTTGTGGAATGATTCGTGCATAAAGCCGGTGCCTGCATGGGTTTTGCGCAGGGTATCGATACAGGATTTTATTTCGGTGTCATCCTTGCTGGTCAGCGCACGCACAATAATGCTGAGCGGCCAGATCATGTCCCTGCCCACATGCGGGCCGCCAATGCCTTCGGCGGCAGCGCCTTTGTAGAAAAAGGGGTTATTGTCCGACAGCAGCATGCGCCGGGTATCCTGGTACACCGGGTCGGTATCTTTTACCGCGCCCAGGTAGGGCAGGGAAAGCAGGCTGGGCACATTGGCATCGTCCATCAGGTTATAGCTGCCAAAGCCGTTTACTTCATACGCGTATACCTGCCCGTAGCCGGGATGGTTTACTACGGCATATTGTTTTAGGGCGTCTTCTACTTCTACTGCCAGGGCCAGCAGTTCGCTTTTCAGCGTCTCGTCTTTTACCGTATGTGCTATGATTTCGGCGGCCTGCCGCAGGCTCAGCGCCGCAAAGAAGTTGGAAGGTATTAAGAACGAATACACGGTGGCATCATCGCTGGGCCGGAAAGCCGAACAGATCAACCCCACCGGTTTTACCGGGTAGCCGTAGCCGTGCATGGGCACGGTATCGGTAGCCTTTTCCGTTTTGCGCTGGAAGGTATAGGGGCCAACGCCATTTTTGCGCTGCTGCTCTCTAAAGGTTTGAAGGATGCGCTGTATGGCTTGTTTCCAGCGTTCATCAAACGGGCGGGTGTCGCCGGTTATCTGCCAGTAATGCCAGGCCAGGCGGATGGGGTAGCAAAGGGAATCGATTTCCCATTTGCGCTCATGGATGCCGGGCTGCATCTGGGTAAGATCATCTTTCCATTCGCTTACCTTATTGGGGTCATTGTAAAACGCATTGGCATAAGGGTCTTCCAGCACGCAGCCCACCTGGTGGCGGATAACGCCTTCCACCAGTTGCCGCAGGTGCGCATCTTCCTTAATAAAATGCAGGTAGGGCCATACCTGGGCGCTGCTGTCGCGCAGCCACATGGCGTCTATATCGCCGGTAATGACATAGGTATCGGGCAGCCCGTTTTTGGTAGTATGAAAAACGGTGGTATCCAGCGTATTGGGGAAACAGTTTTCAAACAGCCACGCCAGTTCGGGCTGTTTTACATTGGCTTTAAATTCCGTAATGGCTTTTTCCACGGCCTCGCTGGTAAAATTCCGTTTGCCTACGGGGGTGCGCACCACCGGGAAGGCGGCGGGAGCTGCAAAACCAGGTGTTCTTCCTAATAATAAGCCGGCGCCGGCTAGGCTGCTGGTTTGAATAAAATCTCGTCTTTTCATAACAGCAAATTATCTGGCAATTTGGATTGCAAGATAATTTTATTTTCCTTACCTGCATTGATACTCTATTCTAAGTTCCTGTCCTTCGGCGGGGACCACATTCAGACCGGTATGCATAAAATGCAGGGGCAGATCGTGGTCATTATATTGAATAGCCGTGAAAGGGTTGTTAATACTGTAATCCCGGGTAATAAACATCCATACGTTGTTGGTGCGTTTATAGCTGAGTTTATTGTCATAGACCGCCCCGTTTATCAAATTACCCCGTGCATCATAATTGAACACATAGGGGGTAACATAGTCAAAATGGCCGCCATACTCGAATATAGAATCTGTCTGGCGTATAATTCTGCCCTGTGTATCGTACTCGAAGGTGGTATAAGAATAAGAAAGCGTTGAAGGCAAAGGCTGGCCGCCCAATATTTGTCCAAACCCATAAATTGTATCCTTCACAACCTGGTTTTTATTATTATAGCCGTACCTGTCCCATTCCTGGTAAATGTTGTTTAAATAGGGGGCTATAAGCTCTATCAGCCGGTTGCGCTTATCGTATTTAAAAAAGATATTCGGATTACCAGTACCCACCATGCTGTTCGTTATGCTCACCGGGTTGCCCAGGTAATTATAAGCAAACGTATAGCTGAATGTATCCGTGCCCAACTCCGGTGAAAAACTGAGATAAACAAACATCCGGGTGATATTGCATTGTTTCAAATCCGTTTCACCGGTGTGCTTAAAATAATCCGTTGCTTTTTCACAACCGGGCAACAAAAAACAACAGCAGCCAATAAAGGCAAGCATTCCCAGGTAATAACATCTGGTTTTCATACAACAAGTTTTAGGGGTTAAAAATGAAATACCGTTTGGCTGTCAGAGGGACAATTAAAAGGAAGTTATACAGGGGCGGGTAAATTAGCAGGGGCAGTATACAATGTTAGCATGTAAACAGGTTGTTTACAATACCCTAAAAGTGGTAATCAGCGCTGTTAAAAGCCCAAAACTGTCTTTTCCAATCGATAAAATTGACCCATTTTTGTCTTTTCCGGTCAATACATTATTCCCTTATGTACAAACAGGTTACCGATTTTATACGACAGCGGATTAGCGTTCCCGAAGAGACCCTGCAAAAAGCATTCGGCTACAGCAGCGTGGCGCAGTACAAAAAAGGAGAGGCTATTCTCCGGGCGGGCGAATATTGCAAGGTGGTGGGCTTTCTCAATTCGGGCACCATTGCCGTTACGCTTACCGACGACAAGGGCAGGGAGATCGTTTGCAATTTCTTTTTTGAAAATGAGTTCTTCACGCATATCGAGAGCATCAACACGAATATTCCTTCGGATAAACATTTTATTGCCGCGGAAGACTGCGAGGTATTGCTGCTCAATAAAAGCCAGCTGCCGCTTATTTTTTCCCTCTACCCGGGATTTGAAGCCCTGTTTAACCAAATTATCCTGGAAGACCTGCAAAAGATGATACGCTACGAACAGGAAAAGCGCACCCAATCTGTTGAGGAAAGGTACCTGCATATTATGAAGCTGCGCCCGGAGCTGTTTACCCGGGTGCCCCTCAAACTGATAGCCGGTTACCTGGGCATGGAGCCGCCCAGCCTGAGCCGGTTGCGAAAAAGACTGGTAAAAAAAATGAAAAATTAACCGGGGTTAATGTTCGCAGTCCCGGTTGGTTGTAGCTTTGACAGCATAAAACAGCAATGGCATGAATTGGGCAAAACTCCCCCGCATACTCCTCGACGTGGCAGATAAATACTACCTGCTGGCAGGCATCGCTTTCCTGATATTTTACATTCTGCTCGGAAAAAGGATCGGCTGGAAGAAAATCCAGCCCAAATACCCGCAGGGAAAGGACTATCGCCGGGAAATTATTTTTTCCACGCTCTCCATTCTCATCTTTGCTATGCCGCCCATGCTGCTGCTGCAAAACGACCAGCTGCGGCCGCATACAACGTTTTATAAAGATATTGCGCAGCATGGCTGGTGGTATTTCTTTGGGGCATTCCCGCTGATGCTGCTCATACACGACACCTATTTTTACTGGATGCACCGGCTTATTCACCATCCCCGCCTGTTCAGGCTGTTTCACCTGGTGCATCATAAATCGGTTAACCCCTCTCCCTGGGCGGCTTATGCGTTTCACCCGCTGGAAGCCGTGCTGGAATCGATGATTTTTGTGATCTTTCTTTTTACCATTCCCATTAACGGCTGGCATTTGTTTGCTTTCTTTGTTATCAGCCTCAGCTATAATGTATACGGCCACCTGGGTTTTGAGCTCTACCCCGCAGGGTTTAACAAGCATTGGCTGGGCAAATGGCTGAATACCTCGGTAAGCCACAATATGCATCACCGGTATTTTAAAGGCAATTATGGCCTGTATTTTATGTTCTGGGACCGTATGATGGGCACCCTGAGCGTACAGTACGACAAGGCTTATGATGAAGTGGCAGCAAGAACAAAGGCAACCCAACCTGAAATAGCATCTTATGAAGTATAAGTTTTCCTTTTTGATTGTTTTCCCACTCCTGCTGGCCGCTGTCCTGCAGGCGCAGGTAAAAGCGGATGATATTGCAGGCACCTGGCTTACCCATGGCGATAAGCCGGCAAAGATCCTTATCTACAAAACCGGCGGGAAGTTTAACGGTAAAATCGTATTCCTGCAGGAACCGTTGGAAAACGGCAAGCCTAAGGTGGACAGCAAAAACCCGGATAAAGCAAAACAAAACCAGCCGCTGCTGGGGCTGGAGCTGTTAAGCGGTTTTAGCTTCGATACCGACGAATGGAACAACGGCAAAATATACGATCCCGAAAGCGGGAAAACCTATAGCTGCACCATTTCGCTTAAAGATAAAAATACGCTTAAGGTAAGGGGGTATATCGGCATCTCACTGCTGGGAAGAACAGAAACCTGGACGCGCACCGAATAGCGCTGCGTACCTGGAATAAAAACGGGATGGCCGCAGCCACCCCGCTATTGAACGTAATACTCCTGTTGGCGGTTTAATTATACCCCGGCGTTTGTTTAAGATTCCCGTTACTATAGCTTTTGGAAATATCTATCTCCGTCTGCGGAACCGGCCATAACGTATCGCGTAAAGGGAACGTACGAAGCGGCCCGTTCACAGGCGTAGTACCCGGGTCATGAATAGTGGGGAGGATCACCCTGTCTGTTCCCCACCTTTTTAAATCAAAGTAACGCTGCCCTTCCATGGCCAGCTCAATTCTTCTTTCGTGCCGTATGCGGGTACGCATGGAATCCTGCGAGAGCGATGCCGGCAGTGCAGGCATGTTTACACCCGGCCGCTGGCGTACGGCATTAATGGCGCTGTACACCGTGGCATCGGGGCCCAGGGCCTCGTTCTGCGCTTCGGCATACATGAGCAGTATTTCGGCATAACGCAGGTATACCCAATCCTGGTCGCTTTGCGTGCCTATCACGGTGGCGCGGGTAGAGTCTACTCCTTTTTTATTCAGGAAGCCCGATGCCGAGCCCGCCTGGCTGGGCAGGAATACAATGCCTCCCTTGTACAATACATTTGGCGTTAGCACGGTGGCCAGCAGCCGCGGGTCGCGGTTATTGTATGGCGTGGCGGCATTATAAAGCGGCGATGAAGTAATGGGCAGCCCATCGGTACACTCGTAATCACTGACCAGGTTAGGCAGGGGTTGAAAACTGGCGCTGTAGGTGCTCAGATAATCTGCCGGGCTGTATTCGGCAGGAATGGAATAGCGGCCGGAGAAGATGATTTCAGGATTGTTGGTCTGCCCGCCGTTGGGGCCCGACTTTAAGAATAAGCCACGGTACCCGCCGGTATAGAGCTTGAATTTATTGCTGTTCATAATAGCCAGCGCCGCGGCGGCGGCTTCCTGCCAGCGCTGGCTGGCCATAAATACTTTTGCCAGGTAGCCTTCGGCTGTCCATTTTACCGCATGCCCGGAATAAACGGTATCGGGCAAATTGGCAATGGCAAAATTGAGATCGTTGATGATGGTGTCGGTAACAATGGCTTTGGCCGTTCTTCCCAATTGATAATTGGAAGAGTCTTTGCCCAGCGGCCGCAGGGCCAGTACCACGTCGCCGTATACCTGCGTAAGGATAAAATAATAATAGGCCCGTATAAACCGTACTTCACCAATGTAGCGGTTCATGGTTTTTGCGTCAAGGGGTATGCGCCCTATATTGGCCAGGAAGGTATTGCAGGCCTCGATGGCGCGGTAAGGCGTTATCCAGGCATCGGAAAGGATATTGGCGTTGGTGGCTTCAATAGAGCCGGTAGACGTGGGTGAAAACGCGCCGCTGAAGGCATTGTCTGAAAGTGTTTCCCAATAGATGGCGCCGGAGCCCCATCCCTGCCCGGTATTGGTAGAGCTGGTATAATTATACCCCTGTACCAGGTAACTGTAAATGCCGGTGAGCGCCAGGTCGGCATCGGCCTGTGTTTTCCAGAAGGTACCCGCCGCCAGCTGGTCGGGCGGGTTACGGTCTAAAAAGGTTTTATTGCAGGCGCATAAGGCTGCCAGGAAGAGCAGCGGGAAAAAAGCGTATTTAATTATTATGCTCGGTTTCATTTTGTACAACATTAAACGGTTAAAAAACAGCTTTTACACCAAATGAAAATACCTGGTCCTGCGGGTGCACCACAAAGCGGGTGTTGCTGGCCACCCTTTCGGGGTCCAGGCCCGGGAATTTGGTAAACGTATGCAGGTTATCGCCCGCAAAATATACCCGCAGGCTGCTCATGGCAATGCGTTTGGCAATACCCGCCGGGAGGTTATATCCTACCTGTATGTTTTTTACCCGTAAAAAAGAAGCGTCTTCCAGGTAATAGGTAGACAGCGTGCTGATATTGCTGCTGGCGTTGTTGGCGCCCGAGCCGGTGGTCAGATACAGGAGCGGCATGGTAGTGCTGTGATTAGCCGGCGTCCAGGCATTGAGCCAGTCGGTCGTGGGAGGAGAGCCCTGGTCGAAGGGCTGTACGCCCCAGCCGTTGACCAGCTGCTTCTGCCCGTAAGAGCCGTAGAAAAAAACACTGATATCAAATTGCTTCCACGAGGCGCCGGCATTAAAGGAATAATCAAATTTGGGATATACGCCCGGCACTATCGTGCGGTCGTTGGCATCGATGGTGCCGCTGCCGTCTACATCCTTAAACCGCATATAGCCGGGTTGCGGGTTGAATTGCTGCTTGGGCGCTTTGCTGATTTCGTCGGCGCCCTGGAAAATGCCGGCAAACTGGTACATGTAGAAGCTGCCATAAGGCTGTCCTTCCTGGTTAATGGTGCCATTGGTGCTGATGGAGGGCGGGCCATACTTTACCAGCGTGTTCTTATTGGCTTCTATATTGCCGCCAACCGAATATTTTACTTCACCCACGGTACCGGTATATTGTACCGTTGCTTCAATACCCGTATTCTTCATTTCCCCCTTATTGATAGTAGGGTTGTTAAGCCCTATATAGTTGGGAATGGCTACCGAGCCCAGGATATCGTAGGTGAGCTTATCGTACCAGTCGAACGATACCGATAAACCCCTGAACACGGTTATGTCTGCACCAATATCAAACACGCGTGTGGTTTCCCATCGTATATCGGCATCCGTAAGACCGTTTTGCGCCACGCCGGGGCTGGCGGAAGAGCCGTTGTACGAATAGGCATAGGGTGCGCTGCCATTGTAGATGGTTTGCGAATTGTACACTTCCTGGTAGGGGTAATTGCCAATGCTCTGGTTGCCCAGTATGCCAAAGGAGCTGCGCAGCTTGAGGTTATTGAGCCAGGAGATATGGTCAAGAAATTTTTCGCGGGTCATGACCCAGCCGGCGGATACCGATGGAAACAATCCCCATTTATTGCCCGGCGGAAAACGGGATGATGCATCGTAACGGGCATTGGCTTCCAGCAGGTATTTTTCTTCAAAGCTGTAGTTCAGCCTCCCGTAAAATGATTCGAGCGACCATTCGGACGAGGTACCGTTGGCTACCTGTGAGCCGGCAGGTCCTGCATTCAGCTCCTGCGTGGTATTGGAAGAGTACGGCGTATTGCGCGCGGCCGACAGGGATTGCGATTTATTGTATTCGGCCTGCGTACCGCCCAGTAGTTTAAAACTGTGCCCGCCAACTGATTTGGTGTAGGTGAGCTGTGTATAGCCCACGGGGTAAAAGCTGTTGTTGTCGGTAACGGTCAGCCCCTGCCCGTTTACATCCAGCGTGCGCTCCGGCGGGTCGGTGGGACCGGCAAACCAATTGTACTGGTTGATGACCGGTTTGAAATCATAGCGCTTCAGGAAATCGAAATTAAAGCCGCCGCTGGTTTTCCATTCCAATCCCTTGAGCAATTTTACGTTCAGGTAAAGGCTGGTCTGCGCATAAAAATCATTGTCAACCACCGATGCATTCTGGGCAATGGCCACGGAGTTTTTGTTGGGCCCTATTACCAGCGGGTACACCGAGTTTACGTAGCGACCGCTTCCGTCCGGCAGCTGCGGCCGGTACATGGGCTCCTGCGAGAGGGTAGAGAGGAACTGGTCCTGGCTGCCCCGCGAGGCATAGGTTCTTTTGCTATAATTAAGGGTAAGGCTGGAACCGATGGAAACATTATCGTTGATCTTTGAATTGAGGTTAAACTGCAGGTTGTATTTTTTATACGAAAAACCCAGCATCACATCGGGCTGGTCTACATAGCCGAGGCCTATATTATAGGTAGTACCGTTTTTGCCACCGGTAAGGCCCAGGTGATGGGTTTGCACGGTTACATCGCGCATAATGGCATTGAGCCAGTTGAAATTGGGATAGAGGTTATGATCGGTGGCATTGGCATAGGCACTTATCTGCGCGGGTGAAAACACGGCGCCCACGCCCGAATGGGCGGCGGCCGTATCGTACAGGGTCATATACTGGGCAGAATTATAGACCAGGTTTTGGGGCAGGGCCGTGGCGCGGGTAAAACCAAGATTGTAATCATAGCTGAGCTGCATTTTGCCATTGCTGCCCTGCTTAGTGGTAACCAGTATAACGCCGTTGGCTCCCCGCGTACCGTAAATAGCCGCCGATGCCGCATCTTTAAGCAGGGTAATGGATTCTATGTTTTGCGGGTCAAGGTTATTGAGGCTTCCGGGCAGTCCATCTACAATTACCAGCGGATCAATACCCGCCCCGCTATACGTGCCCTGGCCGCGCACCCGCAGTACATAGCCTTCATTGCCCGCTTCGCCCGAGCCCTGTACCAGCGAGAGGCCGGGTAGTTTGCCCTGCAATAACTGGGTGGGATTGGTGGCCACCCGTTTGGTAAGCTCCGAACCCGATACCGTAACAATAGCGCCGGTAAGATCGGCTTTCTTTTGCGTACCATAACCTACCACCACTACATCATTCAGTTCGGCTACTTTTTCTTTGAGGGTGATATTGATGGTTTGCCGGCCGTCGATTTTTTCTTCTATACCGGTATAACCGATACTCGACACGGCCAGGATGCCCTGTGGCGACGCCTTGATATTATATTTACCATTGGGATCGGTCAGTACGGTGGCGGAAGTTCCTTTAACCGATACCGTTACACCAGGCAATGGTTCGCCTTTTTCATTGGTAATAGTGCCTGTTACGGTAACCTGCTGCGCCAGGAGGGAGAAAGACAGTAGTTGCAGCCCCAGCACGAGTGCCAGGAGAAGGAATGGCTTGAATTTTTTCATATAACAGTCGTTGACACAGGCATCCCTTCCGGCAGGGATGCCCGGCAGTGAACAAAATTTAAAGCGTTGTATTTGAGGGTGAAAAATTAGAAGGTATTTCGCAGCGTAAATTCCGCAGGATTATCATTGTACTCCCTTCTTTTAACGTATTAAACCACAAGAAAAGGCCAGGCACCCATAAGTGCGGTATTTTTGCCCGGGCCAACACCCGCGCCGTTATGCACTCCCATATTATTACTACCGAACGACCGGGGCGCTGGCCTGCCTGCAATATGGGTTTGAGCAACTGCAGCCGGGCATGCACCGGCCCGGAACATTTGACCATCCCAACATTGAACCCTCACACCCGCTTTGCCGGCATGTGCTGTACCGGGCAGGTAACCCATGGGGCCTGCCGGCGCCACCCCCGCCCGGGCTGCACAACAGCTAATGCAAGTTGCCATTTATTGGCACCCGTCATATTAAATAATTTTTAAATAATACTATTTAAGATACTGGCAGCCAGCTATTTTAATATATAAAATATATTTATTAATGTATAACAATCGTGAACACTTTTAAAAATCAGATATCTCAGTATATTGGTGCAGGAAAAACACCGAAATCCTAAAACAACCAGGTGGCGGAAGCTGAAAAGCCAATAGAGTAAGCGCCGTTTTATAACCGTTAAATTCCCTTTAATCACATGAAAAGATTTACCCCTTACCGCATTTTCGCGGTTCTGCTGGTAGTAATTATTACGGCCACCTCGGCCGTACCGGCCAGTAAAGCTCCAGCCCCGGCTCCCGTAACAGCCGAAAGAGCAAAAGCTGCTGTAGACGCCCTTAACAAAGCCAACAGCGACGGCAAGCTTACCTACCACGAACTGGCTGCCATTGCAACCGAACTCAAGGGTGAAAAACTTACCCTGAAAGAGAAAATCGGCATTAAGCTGTTTGGTAAAAAGTTTGCCACTAAAATAATGGCCGAAACAGGCAAAAGCGGCGGCGGCGGCGGCAAATCGCAGGTACTCGCACTTATCCTGGTGCTGCTTGTAGGCGACCTCGGTATTCACCGCTTCTACCTGGGTTATACCTGGCAGGGTATTGTTCAGCTGCTCACGCTTGGCGGTTGCGGCATCTGGGCCCTGATTGATCTTATCCGCATCATCACCGGCGATTTGAAGCCTAAAGACGGCGAATACGAAAAAACGCTTTAATCCCCCGGGCAGCTATGAAATTCAGGTATTACTTTACTATTGCCAAACTGGTATTTATTACGGCAACACCCGGCGTACTGCTGTTGCTGCCGGCCAGCTTCTTTGACAAAGGAAAATCGATCTGTCTTTCGCAACTGCTGTTTCGCCAGGAATGTTATGCCTGCGGCATTACCCGCGGCATTATGCACCTCATACACCTGCAGTTTGAAGAAGCGTATACGTACAATATGCTTAGTTTTATTGTACTGCCGTTGCTGATCGTTATCTGGATACAATGGTTCCTGAAAGAGCTTCGTATTTATAAGAAATTCAGGGTGGCCCTCCATCCAAAAGTGACCGCCTGATTAAAAAACCCGCCACATGGCGGGTTTTTTATTTACTCCCTTTTAGCAGGATTTCCCAGGTCTCAACCCAGTTTACCAATAAGCTTACCCATTAACCGGCTGCAGCTGGCAAAAGGGCGGTTGAAAGAAACCCGGGTGGCTTAGAGCATGACGCGCTGGTGCTAAACTATCCCGGCATTTGGGAAAGGATATAAAAAAGGCGGAGCACAAACTCCGCCTTATGGTATAGCAGGCAATCTTCGCTTTATATTTAATAATTGGTAAGCCGCATTTCCACCCGCCTGTTTTTGCAGCGGCCGGCAAAGGTATTGTTGTCGGCAATGGGGCTGGCAGCGCCAAGCCCTACAGCCGTGAGGCGGTCTTCGCTGACGCCTTTCTTCACCAGGTAATCTTTTACCGCGTTGGCCCTGCCGGTAGAGAACATGGCATTTCTTTCGTCGGTGCCAATATTATCGGTATAGCCCTCTATGGTCAGGTGCAGTGAAGGGTCTGCTTTTAATACCCTGGCCAGCTCGTTCAACCGGGCATACGATTGTTTTTGCAGGTAGGTCTTACCCGAAACAAAGTATATCTTTTTGGCCGTGCCGGCTACTTTTGCCACCACTTCCTTCTTTATGGCAGGGCATCCTTTATTTTCTACCGTACCGGGCACAGTGGGACATTTGTCTTCTTCATCATTCACCCCGTCGTGATCGGTATCGGGTATGGGACAGCCATTGTACTTGGCCACGCCTACTGAATCGGGGCATTTGTCGTCCTTATCGGGTATGCCATCACCATCCCTGTCGGGGCAGCCGTTAAGGGCTACTACGCCGGGGGTATCGGGGCATTCGTCTTTATCATCCGTTACCCCATCATGATCGCGGTCTTTTACCAGGTCTTCTTTTTTAATCACCTCTTTCTTTATCTCTTCTTCCCTGGCTTCTTCTTTGGGCTCATCTTTCTTCTTTTTAAACACCCCGTGCTGGAATACCGGTACGGAAAGGCCTATATGAAAATCGGCAGAGCTGATATTCTTGCTGCCCAGGTAATTGGAAAGAATAGAGCCGGAGCCGGCAAACAGCGGGCCCAGGCGAAAACCTACTCCCCAGTTGAGTTGCTGCTGCAGGTTGTAGGATACGGGCGAGTAAATGCTGAACCATTTCTTTTCAAAACGCGGGGTTACAGCAAACGAGGTTACATAATTGGCGCTGATAGCGGTACGCCCTACCATATCAAACATGCTGTTGGCATTAATAAAAAGGCGTTTGAAAATATGGTAGTCGATGTTAAAACGCAGCGCGGTAGGCAGGCTGATGTTCAGCTGGTTTTTAAGTGCAATGGGCACCAGTATGGCTTCCGTTTGCAGGCGGGAGAAATACTGGTCGTACGTTTCATTGCTGGCTTTCGCCAAATCACTGGTAGGGTGGCCGTTGCCGTTGAGCAGGTAGCTTTGGCCGTGCGGCGAATTGGGGTAATGCACCATACCGATATCGGTGCCCGATACGCTTACCCGCAGTTTATACGGCGTACCGTCAAAAAGCAGGCCTTTACCGGGACGCCATTCGTATTCAAAGCCTATATCAAATCCCCAGCCGTTGCTTCCGTTTTTATTATTGATAACATCGGCAAAATTAGTTTGATTGAGGTTGTCCAGGCTGGTGGAGTATTGCATATCCACATCGCCATTGAGCTTGGTAATGGTATTGGCAGGCGCAATGTTCACCAGCATCTGGTTGGAATGCACATAGCCGGCGCCCAGGCCAACAATATATTTGGCGGTAATACCCGCTTTCAGAAAATTGGTACCCTTGTTTAACAGGATGCGGCCATAGCTTATACCGGCTTCGGCAAACGAATGTGTTTTCAGGTGCACGTTCTGGTCCTGCACATCGAGGTTGTAAAAAGACGGGTCTGAATTGCCCAGCAGGCGAAAGGTGCTGTTGCTAAGGTTGTATTCATTGGCCACTACACGCACGCGGGTAATGATGCCGAAACCGCTTTTAGGACCGGAAGTGATCATAAAAGACGGCCCTACGATATCCGTATTGGCGTAAAGGAATTTCTTATCGGTATTGGCAGATTTATAAATGCCATTCCCTTCGGTGAAGTTGGAGAAATTAAGACTAAATATTTTCTTGCGGTCAAATTCGTATGCATTGTTCCCGCCCAGGAAATTGAACGATACCAGGTTTACATTTACCTTGTATTTGCTGGCGGCCAGGTAAGCGGGGTTTTCGAGTACGCCGTTAACGCCGGCGTAATTGTCTACGCTGAAGCCGGTAAACTGCTGGGAAAAACCAGCCGTTACCATAAAGCTGAATACAACAAGAAGCGCATTTTTTTTGATTTTCATACCATTGGATTAATTAATTACACGAAACGGTTTAGGTCCAGACGGGCAGATAGCTTGCCTTCCCGGTACAGGTTGCCGGCGCTTCGGGGAGCTGGAAGCAAATTGGGGTTGTTTTGGTTTCTGCTGCCTGCACATGCGGGTAGATGCAGGTCTTTTCCTGTCAATAGGAATGGTGGAGTTGGTAGCAAGGAGTACGACGGGGCAGAAAACCAACAGGCAGACGATCGGCTGTTTCATAATAGGTTTAGGAATTGGATTTACGCCTAAAAATAGGCGCTAAATTTCCATTTTGCAAGGGGCTAAGGGTAAAACTTTATTGTGTTGTCGGCCTTCGACCATAGAAAAACGGCCAGGACTAAAAAAAGGGGTTAGGGGTTATAACGAGTTTGGTAGGGTGCTTAAAGGGGAAATAAGCTTTACAACACTAAAATAATACGTATTTCGTGAAGCTGCAAGCGTAAAACTACTCGATTGCTGGTTATTTACTGAACATCAATAATTAAGCAATTTTTCAATATATGTATCCAGCCTTGCCCGGGCCAGGAAATTATTTTCCAGGTCTATATTAAACGGGATGGGCGTGTCGAGCGAGGCGCAACGCATTACCGGTGCATCCAGCCGTTCAAAACAATGTTCGCTTATCCATGCCGCAATTTCTCCGCCAATGCCCCCGGTGAGCGTGCCTTCATGCAGCAGCAATACTTTTCCCGTTCTGCCCACCGAAGCGCGGATGGCATCATAATCCAGCGGCAGCAGGGTGCGTAAATCAACAATGTCCAGCGAAATACCCGGGTGTGCGTTGGCGTAAGCAGTAGCCCAGTGCACAGCAGCGCCATAGGTAATAATGGAAACATCGGAGCCAATGCTTACCTGCCGGGCTTTGCCTATTTCAATGGCGTAATACTCGTCGGGCACCGGCCCGCTTATGCTGCGGTAAAGCGCCTTGTGCTCAAAGTACAGCACAGGATTGGGATCATTGATGGCGGCCACCAGCAACCCCTTGGCATCTTCCGGCGTGGAGGGATACACTACTTTCAGTCCCGGCGTATGCACAAACCAGGCTTCGTTGCTTTGCGAGTGAAAAGGGCCTGCACCTACGCCCGCCCCGGTGGGCATACGTATAACCACATCGGCGGGCTGGCCCCAGCGGTAATGTATCTTGGCGAGGTTGTTGACCACCTGGTTAAAGCCGGCTGTCACAAAATCGGCAAACTGCATTTCTACCATGCTTTTAAATCCTTCCAGGCTAAGACCCAGCGCCGCGCCTATGATAGCGCTTTCGCAAAGCGGGGTATTGCGTATGCGGGCTTTGCCAAATTCCTGCACCAGGCCTTCGGTTATTTTAAAGGCCCCGCCGTATTCAGCAATGTCCTGTCCCATGAGTATCAAATTGGAATGCTGCTGCATGGATTGCTTCAGGGCCGATTTGATGGCGTCTATAAAACGGAGTTCGGATAGGGAAGCATCGTTGGCCGTTGTTCGTTGTTCGTTGGCCGGTTGTGAATTGTCTACCAGCTTTACGGCGGGCTGCATGGTCTGGATGCCGGAGCCGGAGCCTTGTACCGGTGAGCTCCATACGCCGGGTTCTTTGGCGTATACATCGTTCAGCTCTTCCGTAGTATTGGCTATTACCGGCCGGCCGTTGAAGCCGGCGTTCAGTTCTGTATCGATGTAGGCTTTGATGTTGTTTCTTATGGTTTCTACTTCCTGCCAGTTAAGCACTTCCTGCAGCACCAGGTAGTCTTCGTAGTTCTTTACCGGGTCTTTTTTTCCCCATTCGTCAAACAGTTCCTGCGGTACGTATTTGGTGCCGCTGGCTTCTTCGTGGCCGCGCATGCGAAAGGTCATGCATTCAATGAGGTAGGGCTTCTGTTCGCGGAGGCAGTAGTCTCTTACCCCGCTGATGGTGTCGTATACCGTTAGTACGTTATTGCCGTCAATTTGAATGCCTTCCATGCCATAGCCGGCGGCCTTATCTACCAGGTTTTTGCAGCGGTATTGCTCCCGCACGGGGGTACTGAGGCCATAACCGTTGTTTTCAATCACAAAGATGACGGGCAGATCCCATACGGCGGCGGTATTGAGGGCTTCGTGAAAATCGCCTTCGCTGGTGCCGCCGTCGCCGCTAAAGGCGAGGCTTACCTTGTTTTCCTGGCGCAGCTTATGGGCCAGGGCCACGCCATCGGCAATGGCCAGCTGCGGGCCCAGGTGAGAGATCATGCCGCAGATATGATGCGGTGCGGAGCCGAAATGGAAGCTTCTTTCTCTTCCTTTGCTGTAGCCTTCGCGGCTGCCCTGCCATTGCAGGAAGAGCTGGTGCAGGGGCATGTGGCGACTGGTAAATACACCGAGATTGCGGTGCAGGGGCATAATCCATTCGTCCGGCTGCAGGGCCAGGGTGGCGCCTACGGCAATGGCTTCCTGGCCGATGCCGCTGAACCATTTGCTGATGCGGCCCTGGCGGAGCAGGAGGAGCATTTTTTCTTCAATCATGCGCGGCAGCAGCAGGCTCTTGTATATATCAACGAGTTGTTCTGAAGTGAGGTCTTTTCTATCGAAATTCATGTGTTCGTCTTACTGCGTTCAAATTACGATTTATTTGGAGAATGGGGGTTTGCTGCGCAAACAGGTTTTTTTAACCACAGAGGTGCACAGTGGTCTATTCACAGAGGAACACAGAGCTTTTGCTACGTTTACAGGCTTTGGGGGAAGGCTCATTCTTTTTAGCAGCTTGCTTTTGTGGGCATTACTTTTGAGACGCATTCCGTTTGAGGGGCACAGAGGGGCCCTTTGGGCCGGGGAGACGAAGGATGAAAATTTTCAGTAATGGAAATGTTGACTTAAATTTATAATGTGCCGGTATCCTTTTCGAAAACAGTATATTTTAAAACCAATCCCATGAATTATGCTGCACTTCCCGGTGAGATGAATGAGCTGTCGAAAAAAATTATTGGCCATGCTTACCAGGTGCATACCGCCCTGGGGCCGGGGTTGCTTGAATCAGCCTATAAAGAATGCTTGTTTTATGAAATTGCTCAAAGCGGCATTTTTATCGAAAAAGAAAAGGAGCTGCCGCTCGTATACAAAAAAATTGCACTAAACGCCGGCTACAGGATAGACCTGTTGGTAGAAAAAAATTGATTATTGAAATTAAATCCGTCAGCGACATTGCAGATATTCATACCGCCCAAATCCTTACTTACCTAAAACTCTCCGGTTGCCGCCTGGGCCTATTACTCAACTTCAACGTAACCCATTTAAAAGCCGGCATCCGCCGCGTTGCCCTATAACCCACCCGTTTGCGCAGCAAACCCTCTGTGTCCCTCAAACGGAAGACGCCTCAAAAGAAAAACCCCGCCAAAGCAAGCTGCTAAAAAGAATGAGCCTTCCCCCAAAGCCTGTAAACGTAGCAAAAGCTCTGTGTTCCTCTGTGAATAGACCTCTGTGCACCTCTGTGTTAAAAAAAATCAGGTGCCGAAGGCACCGCCCTATACCACTACCAACTCATAAAACGCCTCCGGCTGAAGGTATTTATTCGCTAATGCCATCAGTTCCTCAGCAGAAACCGATTTGATGGTGCCAATAGAATCATAGAAGAATGTTTCCGGCAGGTTGTTGAGTATAATCGTTTTCCAGCGGCCAATGATATGAAAGGGGCCATCCAGGTCGCCGAGCACGGAACCCAACATATAGTTTTTTACCAGCAACAGCTCTTCATCATCCACCAGCTCCTCGCACAGATCTTTCATTTCTTTGTACACCTCCACCAGCGTGGCTTCGCATACATCCCTGCCGGCCTCGGTACTGATCATCCACGCGCTTTCGTGAATGTGGTTCTGCAGGTAGCTGTGAATGCCATAGGTATATCCCTTGTCTTCCCGGATATTGTCCATCAGGCGCGAACCAAAGAAGCCGCCAAACAGGGTATTCAGCACCATTACTTTGGTAAAATCCGGATGATGACGATTCGGAAAAGGGCGGGCCATCCGTATAGAACCCTGCACCCCTTCATTATCATTAATAACCCGGTATTTCTTTTCCGTGGCAGGCTGCACCAGGTGGCTTTGCTGCGCCACGGCTGTTTTGCCCACAGGCAGCTGGCCAAAGTTTTTATTGAGCTGTTCAATCATGTCTTTCGGCAGTTTGCCCGCCGTAAAAATGATGCACTTGCCCTGCTGGTAATACTGTTTGTAAAACGCCTGCAACCCTTCACGGTTCAACGCATCATACCCTTCAAACGTACTGTACTTGCCGTAAGGGTGGTTAATGCCAAACACATATTCATCCACCAGGCGGCCGGCCACAAACTCGCTTTTGCGCAGGTTTACCTGCAGCCGCTGCTTGTTGTTTTGCTTATAAATCTGCAGTTCTTCTTCCGGAAAGATACTGTCGGTAATCAGCTCCCGCACTACCGGCAGCAGGTGCGGCAGGTGCCTGCTCATGGAATGCAGGGCAATGGTAGCCGTTTCATTGTAGCAGGCGCGGTTAAGATGCGCACCGTAGTATTCAAAATGCTCGTTTACCTGGAAGGCATTTTTGGTACTGGTGCCGTTTTTTAATAAATGGTTCACCGTGGCGGCCACCATGTTCTGCTCTTCAAACCAGTTGCCGGCAAAGAATACCCATTCCACCTGCAGTACGTCTTCTTCGCCTGCGTTAATGGCGTATACTTCTATACCGTTGTCGAGCGTATATTTAAGGCAGGGCTTTAATTGTAAATCAAAATCTATCGCGTCTTTAATGGCCGGGGCCTCCAGTCTGTTTAACATGATTTTTATTCTTTTTCTGCATAATAATAAAGCGTATTGCTGTTGTTGACATCAAAAATCCGCTGCGAACACTCGCGGATAGCCTCCGCGGTAACGGACTGGTACTTGTCCAGCTCTTCGTTCATCAGGTTGGCATTGCCCAGCAACTCGTAAAACGCCAGGCTGTTGGCACGGTTCATAACACTCATGTCTTCAAACGCCAGCGCCGCTTCCGTTTTATTTTTTACTTTCTGCAATTCTTTTTCTTCTACCAGCTCGTGTTTCATTTTGTCCAGTATCAGCTCTACCGATTTATCGGCCGCTTCCAGGGCCACGCCTTTTACCAGCTTGCCTTCTATGGCCAGTATGCCCGCATCGATGGAGCCAAACTGGTAGCATTCAATATTGCTGAATAGCTGCTGCTCTTTTACCAGCGCCTGGTACAGGCGCGAGGAGCCGCCGCCGCTGAGTATTTCGGTAATCAGCTCCGCGGCATAATAGCCGTCGGCCAGCCGGGTATCCATGTGCCAGCATTTATAAAGGGCGTCAAGCGGCACTTTGGCCGTTACTTCCAGCTTGCGGGGGGCGGTTTGTTTGGGTTCCACCGGCAGGGAGCGCACATATTTTTCGCCGGAAGGAATATCGCCAAACCATTTCTCCGCCAGCTGGCGCACGCGCTCCACCGTTATATTGCCCGCCACTACCAGTATGGCGTTCACGGGACGGTAATGTTTAAAGAAAAACTGTTTTACATCTTCCATCGTGGCGTTTTCCACATGGCTCAATTCTTTGCCAATGGTTTGCCAGCGGTAGGGGTGCACGGTATAGGCCAGTTCGCGCAGTTTAAACCAGGTATCGCCATAAGGCTTGTTGATGTAATGCTCTTTAAATTCTTCGCACACCACCTTGCGCTGCACTTCCAGGCTTTTTTCGCTGAAGGCCAGGCTTAGCATTCGGTCGCTTTCCAGCCAGAACGCGGTTTCAATATTTTCGGAAGGCAGCTGGCAATAATAGTTGGTCAGATCGTTGGTGGTATAGGCATTATTTTCACCGCCGGCCTTCTGCAGGGGCTCATCATAATCGGGTATGTTGATGCTGCCTCCAAACATCAGGTGCTCAAACAAATGCGCAAAGCCGGTTTTATGGGGGTCTTCGTCCCGGGCGCCGGCATCATACATAATATTCACCACGGCCATGGGCGTGGCGTTGTCTTCATGCACCAGCACACGCAGGCCGTTGCTCAACGTAAATTTCTCGTATTGAATCATACTACTGGTTCGGTTGAAAAGACCGCAATTTACGAAGCGCAGGATTAACGGCCGCGTAAAATACTTTTTACCTTAAGCGATACCATAACAGGCAGCCCGTTGCGGAGCACCAGCACCTTTACCCGGTCGCCGGCGTTTTGAAGGATATTTTTGTATACCTGGATGTTTTTGGTAAAGTTATTGTTGACGGCCATAATAACATCGTCCGGCTTAAACCCGGCCTCTTCCGCCGGGGAGTGCTTCATGACCTCCGTAATCACTATTTCGTTGTTTACCACGTAGAAATTCAGGCCGGTATAGGAATAATCAAACTGGTCGCGGTAATGCGAGTTGGGCATAATGTAAACATCTCTTTTTTCATAGTTCAGGATTACGTTAAACCGGCGCAGCAGGTCATTGCCGATAAGGCCGCCCAGGTAAGGATAAGAAGTTACATTGTACTCGTCGGTAAACACGTATACCGGCACTTTGCGGAACTTATAGGGCCCCAGGCGGAACTCCTTTACCACGGTCAGCTGCATTTCCTTCTTGCCACCCAGGCCTTCCACCTGCGTTATCACCCTTTTATGACGGGGGTTAAGCACGGAACTGTCCTGCACAAAATCGTCCGACAGCAGCAGGCAAAGCCCGGCGCCGGTATCAAAATAAAAGCGGGCCAGGTATTCATCGCCCGAATCCCTTATCCGGGCGGGTTGTATGAGCAGGTTGGCCAGCTGCGGTTTAAGCAGGTGCCCGCCCCGGGGGTATTTCATGGGGCCTTTGGAATACACGAAAATCCTTGAGCTGTCGTAATCAATTTTTACGATATAGCGGCTGAAAAAGCTGTAGCCGATAATGCCGTCTACATGCTCACCGTACACGCTGCTGAGTATTTCGTAGTCGTTGATGTGAAAATTGAGGCTGTCTACCGTAAGTCCCGGCAGGTGCAGGGTATTGTTAATGGAAAAATTAACGTTGCGGATGCCGGCAATGCCGCGGATGGTTTTATCGGAAGGAGCATTGGGTATTTTGTAGTAGGCCGCCGTTCCCGAATCGAGCGAAATGCCGCCGCTGCCCGTATCGAGTATAAAGCTAAGCGTGTCTTTTATATCGTTCAGGCGGGCCTGCAGCACTACTACCCCCCCGCTGAACTGGCGAAAGGTAAACTGGGTCAGCAACCGGGCGGGTGGCGCCACAAATTCTTCCTGGGCCTGGGCGCCCGGGCAAAAAAGGAGCGCAGTCAGCAAGGCAAGTATAAAACAATCGTTCCGTAGCAAGGTTCGACGATTAAGTTTTGATTGAGCAAAAGGCTGTTGTCCTAAGTTACAACAATCATTTCATGAAAAGAAACCGTTTATACAATTTTCGGCCATGCAACATTCCTGTAGTATTTTTGTTGGTGGAAAACAACAGGCCAATTGTATGCAATTACCCGATTTATACCAGAAAGCGCTCAATTTTGAATTCCTGGGCGTAGAAGAAGGCGTTTTTTTATTTGAGCAGGCGCCGCTGACCGAACTCATGGGCATCGCCAATGAGCTGCGAAAAAAACAGGTGCCCTCCGGCAAAGTAACCTGGATCATTGACCGCAATCTGAATACCACCAATGTATGCGTGGCCAACTGCAAGTTTTGCAATTTCTACCGCATTCCCGGCCATGCCGATGCTTATATTACTGATATTGAAACCTATAAACGGAAAATAGACGAAACCTTCCGTTATGGTGGCGAACAGCTGTTGCTGCAGGGCGGCCACCACCCGGAGCTGGGACTCTCGTTTTACACCAACCTGTTTCGCGAGCTCAAAAAACTCTATCCCACGCTAAAGCTCCACGCCCTGGGACCTCCCGAAGTGGCCCATATTACCCGGCTGGAAAAATCCACCCACCGCGAAGTGCTGGCGGCATTGAAAGAGTCGGGGCTGGACTCGCTTCCCGGGCCCGGTGCCGAAATACTGGTAGACCGGGTACGCCGCCTCATCAGCAAGGGCAAATGCGGTTCGGAAGAATGGCTGGCCATTATGGAAGAAGCTCACCGCCAGCGCCTCACCACCTCCGCCACCATGATGTTTGGCCATGTGGAAACCGTGCAGGAGCGCTTTGAGCACCTGGTTAAAATACGCGAAGTACAGGCTAAGAAACCGGCCGACGCCAAGGGCTTTATTGCCTTTATACCCTGGACCTTCCAGGATGTAGACACGCTGCTGGCCAAAATACGGGGCGTACACAATCTTACCACCCCCGAAGAATACATCCGCACCATTGCCATGAGCCGCATTATGCTGCCCAATGTAAAAAACATACAGGCTTCCTGGCTTACGGTAGGCAAGCAGGTAGCGCAGATTTGCCTCCATGCCGGCGCCAACGATTTTGGCTCTATTATGATTGAAGAAAACGTGGTCAGCGCGGCAGGCGCCCCCCACCGCTTTACTTATAAAGGCATACAGGAAGCCATCCGCGAAGCGGGCTTTGAACCGCAGCTGCGCAACCAGCAATACGAGTTCAGGGCCATTCCCGAGACAATTGAAGAACAGGTTATTACTTATTAAATCAAAAAAATACCCATAAAAACCTCCTGTATGCAATATATAGGAGGTTTTTGCATTTAATAGTATCCCCCGGCTGCATCAGGTTGCCCGGAACTATCTCTACGAGCCTTTTATCCCCTGGAAAAAGCGTTATCCTAGGACACAAAATAGTACACGAATTATTGCATGTTCCAACAATCCTATGCTCTAAACCCATGACCCAGACCCATTTCAGACAACTTATGCGAATGGCTGTTGTAATAGTAGCGCTGGCGCTGCTGTTCAACTTTTTTGCCTATTACCTGCTGTATATCCGGTCAAAGGAAGATCAGCACCTGGTGGAGGAAGTAACCATGGCGGGCAGCCAGCTCAGCACCATCCAGCGTATTTCGCGCGAAAGCCTGCTGCTGCTCAACGGCAGCCTCAAAGAATCCGAATCTTTTTCCACCCGCCGCAACCTGGAGCAATTCATCCAGCAGCTCGACAAACAGAACAATACCCTTTTAAACGCTACCAGCCCCGCCGATACCCTCGAATCGCATAGTCATGCTCTTATTGCCGGCCTGCTCCACCAGGCACAACAGCCCCTTCGCAATATAGTAGCCATCAGCACCGAAATATCGGCCGCCGATAAAACCCTGCTCCTGGCCAATAATGCGCTCTACCTGGCGCAGCTGCGCAAAAATGAAGACGAGGTCATTCCCCTGCTGGAAGAAATAACCCGGCAGTACGCCCTGGTTATGAACGATGCGCTGCGACAATCGGCCACCATCAATACCGGTAAGTTTATCTGCCTGCTCATAGCCCTGGGCTGCCTGGGCCTGCTGGTCATAGAACCGCTGTTTAAAAGCAATAAAAGAAACCTCTCGCAGCTGCAACTGGCCAAAACAGAACTGCTGCAGGAAAAGAAATACCTTTCTTCCATTCTTAATTCGCAAACCAATTATGTAACGCGCATTAACCGCAGCGGCCATTTTACTTATGTCAATCCCCGGTTCCTGCACACCTTTGGCTATTCCGCCGATGAGCTGATCAATCAACACTTTCATACCGTTATTTATCCTAAAGATCTTATGCGCTGCCAGCAGGTGGCCGACGCATGCTGGGAGCACCCCGGCACCATACAAAAACTGCTCATCCGCAAACCCATTAAAAACTCCCGCTCGTATTTATGGACCGAATGGGAGCTTATTGCCCTGGTAAACGACAACGGGCAGGTATCGGAAATACAAGGCATCGGCGTAGATGTAACCGAAAAAGTACAATCGCAGGAGGTACAAAGCCAGCTGCTGGCGGACATAAAACAATCGGAATCCCTGCTGCGCGCGGTTATCGACGCCACGCCCGACTGGATTTTTATTAAAGACGTACAGCACCGGTTCCTGATGACCAATAAGGCGCATGCCGCTTCGCTGGGTTTTTTGCCGGTCGAAATAGTGGGTAAACATGATATTGAACTGGGCTTTCCCGAAGAGCTGGTTAAAGGCGACCCCGAAAAAGGCATCAAGGGATTTTGGGAAGATGAAAAGGAAATTATTGCCAGCGGCCGGCCCAAATACATGGCCGAAGAACCCAATATCGTCAACGGCGAACAGCATTATTTCAGTACCACCAAGGTGCCGCTGCAGGATGAAAAGGGGCGGCTCTGGGGCATCCTGGGTTTTGCGCACGATATCACCGAACTGAAAAAGGTGGAAGACGACCTGCGCAAAAAAGACCAGTTGCTGCAGGCCGTGGCCGAAGCCACCAACCAGCTTATCAGCAATAAAAACCTGGAAGAGGGCATCGGCGAAGCCATCCTGCTGCTGGGCATAAAAATGCAGCTGGATACCATACGGGTCTACAAATGCCATCCCGGCCACAACGCCATCAACGTAACCCGCATAGTGTTCTGGGATGGCTCGTCGGACCAGGTACAGTACGCCCACGAAACAGTGGATGCTACCTTCTTTGACACGGCCACCGATATGACCGCACTCCTAACCAATAACGAAATCTACGCCTCGCTGGTAAAAGACATTCACGATGATGCGGGACGCGCGTGGTATACCGAAAGGAACGTTAAATCGGTGGTATTGATACCGGTGTTTGTGCGGCACCGTTTCTGGGGCATCGTTTCGTTCAACGAACAGAAATTTGAACGGCGGTGGACGGCTACCGAGTTCTCCATTCTCCAGTCGTTTGCCACTACCCTGTCGGCCACCATCGAACAAAAAGAAATGGAGCAGGAAATAGTACTTGCCAAGGAAATAGCCGAAACCGCCAGCCGCGCCAAAAGCGAGTTTATGGCCAATATGAGCCATGAGCTGCGTACGCCCATGAACGGTATTATCGGCTTTACCGACCTGGTGCTTACCACCAGCCTGCAGCGGGCGCAGCGGGAGTACCTGCAAAACGTACGCAAATCGGCCTACGGGCTGCTCACCATCATTAACGATATTCTCGATTTCTCCAAAATAGAAGCGGGCAAACTGTTTATCGATGCCAGTCCCTTTAACCTGCATGCGCTGGTAGAAGAAACGGTAGACCTGCTCACGGTAAAAGCCTACGAAAAAACGCTCGAAATGCTGCTCTGGGCAGACCCCCTGCTGCCCGCCTGTTTTAACGGCGACGCCACCCGCATACGGCAGGTGCTGGTAAACCTGGTAGGCAATGCCATTAAGTTTACTGAAGCGGGTGAAATTTTTGTACGCGTAAGCAGGGCAGGCGACAGCTATTACCGCGATGGAAAAAAATATAGCGATATCGTCCTGCAGGTAAAAGATTCGGGCATTGGCATACCCGAAGAAAAACTGGGCAGCGTGTTTGAAAGCTTTACGCAGGCCGATTCGTCTACCACCCGCAAATACGGCGGCACGGGACTGGGCCTTACCATATCGCGCAGCCTGTCTGAACTCATGGGCGGCACGCTGACCGCCGAAAGCAACGATGGCCGCGGAAGCGTGTTTACCCTGCGGCTGCCGCTGGAAATACTGGAGGAGCAGCCGCTGCTGCCGGTACAGAAATCCCTGCTGCAGAGCGTGCTGGTGGTAGACGATAATGCCGCCAACCGCCACCTGATGCAGGGTATTTTCGACTATCTCAACATACCCTGCCATACCTGTAGCAGCGGCCCGGAGGCCCTGGCCGCCATAGCCCGCGCAGAACAGGAGCGGCTGCCTTTTGATCTTATCCTTACCGACCACCACATGCCCGGCATGGACGGTATAATGCTGGCCCGCGAAATCGGCAAAAGGGACCATAGCAGCAGCAACCCCATAGTGCTGATGCTGTCATCGCTCGAAAAAAGCATGTACCAGCACGAGGCGGAGCAAACCGGTATCCATAAATTCCTGTCCAAACCCGTAAAGCTGCAGGAGCTCAACGAAACCCTGTTATCGCTGTTTAATAAACAGGCGCCTGTGGCGCCGGCACAACCGGAGCAGCCGGCCATTAACTCCTTTGGCCATACCGCCAGCATTATGGTGGTGGAAGATGAACCGCTGAACATGCTGCTGATTTCGGAAGTGCTGTTTAAAATGGGGTTCACGGTTATTAAGGCCGGCAATGGCCGCGAAGCCATCAACCTGCTGCATGCCACCAACCCGGAATTGATTTTTATGGATGTAAACATGCCGGAAATGGATGGCTTTACCGCCACCGGTTTTATCCGCGCCTTTCCGGACGCCAAAGCCCAAACACCGGTGATTGCCCTTACCGCCGATGCCATGAAGGAAGATCGCGAACGCTGCCTGGAGGCCGGTATGAACGACTATATCTCCAAGCCTTTCCGCCTGGAAGAAATAGAAGCCACGCTGAGAAAATACATTGTGTAGAAATTACGCCTTGCTACTGAAAAATTCGTTTATCTTCATGCTTGCTCTAAATCTAACGAATGCAAACCTGGAGAATAAAAGCGTCGCTTTTCCTCAATTACTTTGTCTTTGCCATATTACTCAATAGCGTGGGCACGGTTATATTGCTGGTACAAAAAAGCTATGCCATTTCCAAATCGCAGGCCGCCGTACTGGAACCGTTTAAAGACCTCAGCATTGCCATCGTTTCTTTTTTGGTTACCTCTTTTATTACCCGGCTGGGCTATAAACGGGCCATGCTAATTGCGCTGGGGTTTATCAGCATTATCTGTTTTATTATGCCGTTTACCAACAGCGTCATTGCCATTGAGCTGTTGTTTGCTTCGGTGGGTTCCAGCTTTGCGCTCATAAAAATGTCGGTGTACAGCTCCATCGGGCTGGTGACCAAAGACGCCAAAGAGCATATCAGTTTTATGAATTTTGTAGAATCCGTTTTCGGCGTGGGCATTGTAGCGTCTTATTTTATTTTCCCCCTGTTTATCAATAAAGTCAATCCTTCTTCCACCACCTGGCTTAATGTGTATTTCCTGCTGGGCGGCATTTCATTGCTGGCGTTTTTATTATTGCTTACGTCTGCGCTCGATGAATCGGCGGCCCGCACCGAAGAGCCGGAAAACATGCTGGAAGATGTGGCCCGTATGTTCCGGCTACTGTTTAGCCCGCTGGTGCTTATTTTTATTTGCTGCGCTTTTTTATACGTGCTGCTGGAACAAAGCATTATGAGCTGGCTGCCTACCTTCAACAACAATGTGCTCCGGCTAAACGAGGTGCTAAGCATACAAATGGCCAGTATACTGGCGGCATCCATCGCGCTGGGCAGGTTCCTGGCAGGCCTGCTGCTTAAAAAGCTCAACTGGCTAATCGTATTGCTGGCCTGCATAGTGCTGGCCGCCTGCATTGTACTGTTTACCATGCCGGTTATCAATCATTTTATCGATGGCTATAAAGGGGCGGGCATTACGCGGCTGGAAGATGTACCCGTTATTGCTTATGTATTCCCGCTTATCGGCCTGCTGATAGCGCCCATTTACCCGGCCATTAATTCTGTTATATTAAGTTCACTGCCCAGGCCCAAACACGGGCTTATGGCAGGACTTATCATTGTATTTTCCGCCCTCGGAGGTTCTGCCGGTTCGCTGATTACCGGCAATATTTTCCAGCATTACAACGGGCAGAAAGCCATGTATTTTTCCCTTGTTCCTATGTGCATACTGGTGGTTTGCCTGGTTTTTTTCAGGCGTTCGCAATCCAGGCTTAAACCCTGATCCTGATATTATATTTACACCATGCCATTTCAATTGCTATGCCTACAGGAGAGTATTTTTTCATTGAAAGCCTTTCGTCGCTCTATACCGCTGTACAATCGCAGAAGGTCTTTGCCGATTCAAAACATTTTGTAGACGGCATTCCCGCCGCTCCGCCCGCTGCTATTGTAGGGCAATACGAAAATGAAAAAGACCAGCCCGGGTTTAACCTGAAAGGCTTCGTGGAAAAACATTTCTGCTTCCCGCCGCAGCCCGATACCGGTTACCAGTCGGCCAATAAACCCTTGCTGCAGCACCTGGAAGATCTCTGGGGCGTGCTAACACGGTTGCCTGCGGGCAATGAAGGGGGCACCCTTATTCCCTTGCCCCACCCATATATAGTGCCGGGCGGCCGGTTCAGGGAAGTGTATTACTGGGACAGCTATTTTACGCTGCTTGGCCTGCAGGTAGCAGGCAAAAAAGCGCTTATACGCCACATAGTAGGCAATTTTGCCTGGCTCCTGGACCAGCTGGGTTTTATACCCAATGGCAACCGCACCTATTACCTGGGCCGCTCGCAACCGCCATTCTTCTCACTAATGGTGAGCCTGCTGGCCGAAGCAGACGGTGAAGGCGTATTCATCACCTATCTTCCGCAGCTGGAAAAAGAATATGCATTCTGGATGGATGGAGAACATGGCCCTAAGGCAGCGTACCGGCATATTGTAAAAATGGCCGACGGATCTGTATTAAACCGCTATTGGGATGATTACAATACGCCCCGCCCCGAAGCCTATACGGAAGATGTGGAGCTGGCCGCCCATTCGGGCAGGACGCCCGACACGGTGTACCGGCATATCCGCGCCGCCGCAGAGTCTGGCTGGGATTTCAGCTGCCGCTGGTTTGCCGATGGGCAATCGATGGCCACCATACAAACCACCGACCTGCTGCCGGTAGATCTCAACTGCCTGCTGCTGCACCTGGAAGAAACCCTGCTGAAGGCCTATACGCTAAACACACAGCCTGTAGCGGCCGCCGCTTTCAGCGAAAAAATACAGCAGCGCAAACAGGCCATCCACCACTACTGCTGGAATGAAGCGCGGGGGTTTTATTTCGATTACAACCATGTTAGCGCAGGCTTTTCACCCTGCTATACCCTGGCGGCGGTGTACCCGTTGTTTTTTGGCGTAGCCGGCGCCGCGCAGGCCGCAGCGGTAGCCCGGGTGCTGGAAGAAAAATTCCTGTACCCCGGCGGGCTGGTCACCACTCCCTATACCAGCGGGCAGCAATGGGACGCGCCTAACGGCTGGGCGCCGTTGCAATGGATGGCGTACAAGGGATTGATGCATTACGGACATACAGCACTGGCGGAGAAAATTAAACAGCATTGGATTGGCACCAATGAAAGAATCTATGCCGCTACGGGCAAAATGATGGAGAAATACAATGTTATCAATACGCATACCCTGGCCGGCGGGGGCGAATATGAAAACCAGGATGGGTTTGGATGGACCAACGGGGTGTACCTGGCGCTAACTGCTCATCACAAAGCGGTAGCCGATGCCCTTGATGGTTAGTATTTCCACGGCTTCATCTTCTTTTAAATAACTACGCAGGCGGGTAATGTATACGTCCAGGTTGCGACTGTTAAAAAAAGAATCGTTGCCCCAGAGCAGTTGCAGTATATCCTTGCGGTCTATAATACCATCGCGGTGCTCGTACAATATTTTCAGCAGTTCGCTTTCGCGGTAGGAGAGCTTTTTTTCCACGCCGCTGAACAGCAATACCTGCCGGCTGGTATAAAACTGGTATTTGCCCAGGCGTATATCTGCCGCGGCGGGAGCGGCCGCTTTGGCTGTTTTGCTGCGCAATACGTTTTCAATCCGCACAATCAGCTCTTCCATGCTAAAGGGCTTGCGTATATAATCGTTACCGCCCAGGGTAAAGCCTTTCACCACATCGCCTGTCTGCGTTTTGGCTGTTAAAAACAGTATGGGCACGTTTTTATCCACGCTTCTTATTTCTTCCGCAATTTCAAAACCGTCTTTATTGGGCAGCATTACGTCCAGCACGCACACGGCGGGTTTCAGCTGGCGGAACAGGCCCAGCACTTTTGCCCCATCACTTTCCATCACCACGTCAAAGCCGCGGCCCTGCAGGCTTTCCTTTACAATTTTACCCAGGAATAATTCGTCTTCTACATACAACACCGTAATGCTCATGGGTTCCTTTTTAACATGATCGTTTTTCTTATGGCCCGGCCCCTGTCGTAATAAATCACCTGGGCTTCCTTAAAGGGCAGCTTTACTTTAAAGGTACTGCCCTTGTCCAGCTCGCTTTCCACTTCTATAAAGCCCATGTGGCGCTGTACAATATGCGATACATAGCTTAAGCCCAGCCCGTAGCCTTTTATATTGTGGCGGTTGCCGGCGGGCACCCTAAAAAACTGTTCAAATATTTTAGCCTTGTATTCCCGGGCAATGCCAATGCCATTGTCCATTACCTGCAGTTCTATAAACTGCGTATGATCGATAACGTGCACGGTAATGCGCGGGTTTTCCCGGCTGTATTTAAGGGCATTGTCCAGCAGGTTGTAGAGCACGCTGGTCATGTGCAGCTTATCGGCCGCAATCACAAAATCCTTACCCGTTTGCTCCAACGCCACCGTGGCATGCTGTTTTTCAAACTGCAGGCGCATGGAGCCCATCACTTCCCGGGCCAGCTGCACCAGGTCAAACGGTTCTTTGTTTAAGGCAATTTGTTTGTTTTCAAACATCGACAGCTTTAGCACTTTATCTACCAGCAGGCCCAGGCGCTGCAGCTCATGGGCCGATATATCCAGGTATTCGCTGGTGCGCCGGGGGTCGTCCAGCGCATTAAAGTTTCGCAGCGCTTCAATGGCCACGCTTACGGTAGCAATGGGTGTTTTCAGCTCATGGGTAATATTGCCGATAAAATCATTTTTTATCTGCGCCAGCCGTTGCTGCTGCCGCAGGTTGCGGTACAGCAGCAGGAAGGAAGCCAGGGTAACCGCCAGCAGCAACAAAGAAATAAAAATGGGTTGCGCTATGCGGCGGAGCAGCCACCATGTATTATTCTCAAAATTAAGCTGGTAGGTAATGGGGTGCAGGAAGCCCACACTTACTTTATTACCTTCCATATCGTCCGGCAGCAGCTCCATTCTTCTTTTCAGTTTGATAGTAGTATCGGTGGGTACAGTGGTTATGTTAAACGCAACGGGTATTTTTTCTTTTTCCAGGGTCAGCCGGTAGCGATCGGTAATGTCTTTGGGGGTAATCTGTTCGCGCAGGGAGTCTACGCCGGTAAGAAAATCAACTACCCGGGCATCGGGACCAGCATTCCTGATTTTGTATTGTACGCGCAGGGAGTCATCTTCCCCGTATAAATGCCGGGCGCCATTGAACGAAATCACTACAGCCGATTTGATTTTGGCCTTAGGCCCCAGGGAATCCCGGATCTCTTTTTGCAGCACATTGGTCATGCCGATAATGCCGCCCCGGTCCTGCACCCGGATATTGATATTGGAATCCATTTTGAGCCGGGAGGCCTGCAGGCGGAATACCGTTTCCCTGAACAGGGCATTGGTGCGGGTGGTAAACAGGGCTTTTTCTTCACGGTAGTTCTTTACCAGCCACCAGGCCTGGAAGGCCGTGATGATAACAATGGTTACCAGCATTAAAAACACGGTAGCCGATATTTGTTTGCCTTGTTTCACGGGTATAAAGGTATTTCTTTCTTTTTCCCGCCACCGGCCGCATTAACCTTAATTAACATTAAAGCAAGGCATATTAACCTGCTATGCGCCCGGGGCGGGATAGTTTTACGGCATTAAAACAAACGATATGAAAAAAATCCTTTTTACCCTCGCTGCCGGCCTGGCCGTTGTGAGCGCCGGCGCCCAGCAAACAGCAGGCAGGGTGCTGTACGAGCGTACCATACAATTGCAGATGCGCATACAAGGCATGGGCGATGATATGGAGCATGTTATGCCGCATTCGCGTACCGACAAGCTGGAAGTATTGTTTGGCAATAACCAGAGCCTGCGCCGTACGGTAGAAGATGAAACACCCGATGAAAATACCGGCAGTGAAGGTGGTATGCAGATACGCATGATTGCCGCCGGCGCCAATGACATATCGTACATGAACTTTACCGACGGCCATATTGTAGAGCAACGGGAGTTTGCCACTAAAAACTATATCGTTGCCGACAGCGTTCGCCGCCTCAGCTGGAAGCTCACCGGAGAAACCAGCACCATTCTCAATTATTCCTGCCAGAAGGCGGTGGCCCAGCGTATTGGCAAGCGCACCATGATGACCATGGACAACGGGCAGATGAAGCAGCAGGAAATAGCCGATACCGCCACTGTTGTGGCCTGGTTTACGCCTTCCATACCCGTATCGGCAGGGCCCGAATACCAGGGGCAGCTGCCGGGTCTTATTCTTGCCATTGACATCAACAACGGCACTACGGTATACAAAGCCATCGAGGTATCGCCCAAGGTAGACCTGGCGGTGATTAAAGAACCGGTAAAAGGCAAAAAAGTAACAGCCGATGAATTTGCCAAAGAGCGCGATAAGATGCTGCAGGAAATGCAGCAGAGCAGCGGCGGCAGGGGAAGAACAATACGGGTAAGTCAATAAGGATGAATCACGGATAGTTTAAACAGGTGGCAGGTTGCACCTGTTTTTTTGCATTTCCTACTGGCCGCCTTTCATCACATAAGTTTTCGATATACGAAGAAATTCGTTAATCTTATGCTTCAATTAGCAAAACGAAACGCTATGAGAATATTTTTACGCGCTACCCTTTTGCCGGCCGCCCTGTTCCTGCTGCCCGGGTTGCTGTTTTCACAAACTACCAGCAAGTTATCAGGAACCGTGTCAGACAGCAGCAAACCCCTTGCCCTGGTTACGGTACGATTACTTAAAAAAAACAGCCCGGCACCGCTGCAAACAACGCTTTCAAAGGAAAACGGCAGTTTCCAGCTCAATAAACCGGGCCCCGGAAATTATATGCTTTCCCTCACGCATACCGGTTTTGCCGAAAAACAAATCAGTATCACCATCAATGCCCAGGCCGGCGATATGCAAATCAGCCCTGCACAATTATCAAGAACAACAGGCCTTCTTAAAGAGGTGGTGGTCAATTCTCAACGGCCGCTGGTGGAGCAGTCGGACGATAAAATTGTTTTTAATGTAGAAGACGACCCCGCCACCAAAACCGAAACCGCCATCGACATTTTACGGAAAACACCTTTTGTAACCGTAGATGGCGAGGATAATATAAAAGTAAATGGAAAAACAGATTTCAAGGTATTGCTCAATGGCCGGGAAACGTCCATGTTTGCCAGGAACGTTAAAGAGGCACTGCGAGGGTTCCCGGGAGTGCTCATTTCAAAGATAGAAGTGATAACCACCCCTTCCGCCAAATACGACGGGGAGGGCATTGGGGGATTGATCAACATCATCACCAGGAAAAAAGTGATTGGCTATAACGGCACGCTTTCTTCTTTCTCCAGGACAAGCGACAAGCTGAATAATTTTGCCGTAAACGGGAATGCCAAGGTGGGCAGCGTAGGGTTAAGCGTTTTTATGAATTCAGGTTTTTCAGACCCGGTAGCGCAGTATAACAGTAATATCACCATTCCTACTACGACAACTATTTATAGTAAAAGAACGCTGGAAGGCAACCAGTTTACCAGTGGAGGGTGGAGCTTTGGCAATGCCGAATTAAGCTGGGATGTTGATACGCTCAATACCATCAGTTTGTATACCAATATCAACAGCGGCTCCAATAAAACCATCACCGATCAAACCATTACCACCGATTTTGCTGCTTCACCATCTTCAGTAAGTTATTACAACCTCAATAATAAAAGCAATAACCCCGGTGTGAACGTGGGGAGCGATTACATCAAACATTTTAAAAAGAACAAAGAAAGGGAATTCAGCCTGCGGTTCCTGGGCGAGTTTGGCAAAAACGATGCTAACCTGGGCAGTACCCAGGGTGTGCCGGGCGATGATCGCTACCTGGTCAATAACAGCCACGCCATCAACAACCAATATACCATCCAGGCCGATAACAGCATCCCGGTAAGTAAGATCAGCAAGTTTGAAGGAGGGGTGAAAGCCATTCTACGCCGTGCCAGCTCCGATTATGAAAGCCTGGTTAAATACAACGAAGCGGATGATTATAAGGCCAATCCTGCCAATACCAACTTCTTTAAATATGCCCAGGATGTACTCAGTCTTTACAGCATGTACAGCCTCAGGCTAAAGAAATCCAGTTTTCGCGTTGGCGCCCGGGTAGAATACACCAATGTAAACGGTGATTTTGTTTCTTCCAATACAAAGGTAAAAAGCAACTATTATACCTTGCTGCCCAACATTCAATTTACCAACCGGGTAAGTAAGGTCACCACCCTGGTGTTTACCTATACCAAGCGATTGCAGCGGCCTTATATCTGGGATCTGAACCCGTTTGTAAACAACAACGACTCGCTGAATATTTCATTTGGCAACCCCAATCTTGGCCCGCAAATCGTTCATGCGCTTTCTTCGCAGCTTCGTTATGCCAGGGGAAATACCTTTGCCGGCATCAATATTGAAGGCACCTACAGCAACAATAAAATTCTGCAGTATACCTCATTTGATCCGCAAACAGGCATTAGTAAAACAACCAGTCTTAATATCGGGAAGGAATTTCAGTCGGCCCTCAATTTGAATTTCAGCACTAAAATCACGGCAAAATGGGGCCTGTTTGTAAATGGTTCACTCCGTTACAGTACGGTAACCAATAATTCCGATGCATCGCAATCCAACAGTGGTTTTGGCGGCAATTTAAACCTGAATACAAATTATAAGTTCACCTCCAAGTTCTCGGTGAGCAGTTACCTCGGGTTATGGAGGGACCCCCAAACCATTCAAACCACTTACCCGTTCAGCACCTGGTACAATGTGGCGTTTAATTACAAAGTGTTTAAGGATAAGATCAGCATTTCGCTGCGGACGGTAAATTATTTCGAAAAAACGCATGATTACGAAACGATCACAAAGGATCAGAATTTTTACAACTCCAATATCACCCGGCAAATCAGGCGGGGCGGGGTGCTTGCGCTGACCTGGAATTTTGGCAAGCTCACCGAAAATGTGTCGAAAAAGAAAGGGGTGAATAATGATGATATACTAATTAAACCGGCGGCAACGACGGGGAATTAGGTTTCAATGGCGGTATAAAAGCGCTTTTGCATTGATTTGAAATCAAATTTACCGAAATGCGTTATGGCTTTATATTAATAATGGCGTGCGTTTTCATTTCGCAAGCGACCCGTTTTCCAACATTCTAATCTGCACTCTTTTCGAAACGTCCGTTGAACCAGGCACCCCGGACAAAAGAATGGTGTAAGCATAATCCGACGTTACTACAAAACTACCAGAGGTATCTGCCGGCGCTGTGCTGCTGGCCCTTACGTTTACCGTGCCTGCCGCCACAGCCTTAAACCCGCTCACCGTACCAAAGGAAGCATTGTCGCCAAATACAGACGTTGTTCCCGACGTCACATTGACCCTTGCATTGTTCACCGTATCGGAAATCGCATTGACATAGCGTATATAGGCATTTCCCTGCCCGGTAATGAAGTTATTAAACGTATCGTTGGAAATGACATTATGAAAACTGTTGTTATTGGCTGTAACAAAAAGCGAATAGTAACTGCTGGCTAAAAAGTTATAACTCACCGATGCAAGGGTGTTGCCGGCGTTGACCGATGTTACCGTATAAACACCGGGGGCGAAATTTAAATAAGAGGCCGTATACCCACCGTAAGCCAGCGCTGAGTTGGTGAGGGCATTGCCTGATAGGTTAACTATTACGGCGGGCTGGTCAGGCGCCAAGTTAACAACCTTTAAGGCCGCATTCGACACCATGTAATTAGTACCGCCTCCTTTGACACAGGAAACCAGCAGTATACCGGCAGCCGCCACCAGCATCATAAAAGCGCCCGTACGGCAGATAAAACGGGATTTTTTCATTGTCTTTGATATTATTGCAAATTTATCACATTTTATTGCCTTACCTATGGCCCGGGTCAATGGGCGCTTTTATCCTTTTTAAATACAATCATTTCGCTTTGCTTCTTTACAACATAGCCAAAGAAATTACGGATGGCTTCATAAGCTTCGGGTTCAAAAATGGCTTTTTTCAGCACTACCCTGCTCCGCAACCGGATAATATCATCGTTTACCGCAATGCTGTATTCAAAAAAACCATCATTGCCGTTAAGATTTATCCGTATTGATTTTGGCAATTCATCTATTTTATATCCCTTCGGTACTTCCATGTTCAATACATAGGTTTCGTCGGAAGCATACGGCATTTCCACGGGATATTCGCGCCGGAGCGATTTAAACGGGTTTTCTTTCTTACCCTCCGCCAGCATGGGATTAAAGTATAAGATGTCATTGTTTTCAAGGTTAAATTTCAGGTTATAATGAATACTCACCGGGACATCATATTGCTGCAGGGAATCGATACCCATACTGTCCAGTTCTGCCTTACTCACATAATCGGCTGCTATCGCTTTAAAAAACTGCCCGGTATTACCGTTTGCCAGCCGGTTCCTGATGGCATAAGACTCGTAATACCCGGGTGTGGAAGTATAGTAGCCCTCTATTCCGCCTTTATCATTGTTGGAAAGAAATATGGTCGTTAGCCTGAACTCATGCAACGAATCGGGTTCCAGGTAAACAGCGGAGGGAGCCTCGGAAATGGCCCTTGCATACCCATTATAACATTCCAGCGGCAGTTTGCCGAAGCCCATTTTCGGCTGCGAGGCATCCAGGTAATATACGGTATCGCCAAACATAATCCTGCATATTACATAATTATAGTTCTCCATAATGGGGTATACCGCATTGGTTAAGCCATTGCTTCTTGTGCTTAAAATGACCGGGTCTGCCCTTATATCCACCTCTTCCTGTTGTAACATGGCGATGAGCAACATATTGATTTCTGCAATGCTCCCGGACCGTTTTTTATAAATGTCTTTTAATGAAACATCTTCCCGCAGCAAGACGCCGTATCCGTGGGCCGCGAAATTATCGCGCACAAAAGCGTATATCTTTTTCGCTTTGTCGAGATCATTGGTACATCCGGCAGTAATTTTTGTTATATCATCCTTCAGCCAGCGGTTGCTGCCCGACAGGCGGGCGCCAAAATCATTGCTGTACAACAGCCGGTTATTGGCAGCCTTCCAGGTATCCAATACCGTCACCACCTGGCCGGCATTCAATGGCCGAACGGAGAGCTGAAATTTAATGCGGGCAATATGGTTTTCGAGCGTTGAGGTAAATGGCTCTTCCCGTAGCGCGGGCACCCCCTTCATTACCCATCGCGTACTTAGTATTACCGTTTCGGCCCATCTTGATCCAAAAATGACTGTTTCCTTTACTGAATCCACCGTTTTACGGAACACCGGGTGATAGCCCTGCAGCAGGAAAACATAATTAAATAATTCAGGGATGCTGATTTTATACTCGCTCCACAGGACGGGGTATTTCTGCTGGAAGTCCCACGGGTGCAAATGAAAATAAGACGATGATTTAATGGAATAGGTAAATTCAATAATAGAGCCTTCTTTTACGTTGGGGAAGGTAAATGTTTCCAGGAGCCAGTCTTTAGCAGGCTTTTCGAGAAAACAGTCCTTTTCATCCAATACGGTTGCCACTACCTTACCGTTTTCGAGGTTATAGGTAATAGCCTTTAAGCTCTTTAGTGTCCTCGCTTCGTTATCGTCATCGGAAAACCCGATAGTTATTTTTGCGGCATCAAATCCATTCCTGTTGAGAATTTTAATCCGCTTATGCCGTTTAAATTCCACCCTCCAGCCTTCATCATACCCTTCCAGGCGGGCGCTGCCAATGTCGGCCAGCACTACTGCGGCGGCATCGGAATCTACCACGGCAGAGGAAACCACAAAATCAGCCGGCACTACCTTTCCAAAACGGATGTGCAGGGTGTCCTGGGCACATAGCGTGTGTTGAAGGCAGCAGAGGGCAAAGAGAGCAGCAAGCAATAGTTTACACATCTGGGTAAAGGTAAATAAAATGATTACCGGAAATAATACCGCAACCCGAATTTTACGGAAGAATGGAGCACCCTGTACAAGGTATAATTTCCTAATGGACACGGAAAATAACACCCGGCGTAAAATGCTATTTCCCTTTTGCACGCCAGTTCTCCCTCTCCAAAAAAATTGTAGGTTAATTTAGCTGAATAGTCCGGCTGGCGAACGGGCGCGCCGGATTCCCGGACCGTTTTAAATGTATTGTTTCCCAAATACAAGGCCGATCCACC
>JACXTT010001085.1_pt1 | contig 46403 bp, 49 predicted proteins | sample 9270951 | NCBI WGS metagenome assembly JACXTT01 (sample SAMN15532306, study PRJNA645909) | rock metagenome | isolation source: weathered quartz diorite | place: Puerto Rico | collected 2017-06-21 | reverse complement strand
AAGCAGTCGGAGCAGTAGACGGGCTTGCCGCTCGTCGGGCGGAACGGGACGCGTGCCTCGTTGCCGCAGTTCGAGCAGGTGGCGCTGAACATCTCGCGCGGGCCACGGTCGTAGCCGCCGCCTGAGCTGTAGCCGCCGCCTGAGCTGTAGCCACCGCCGCCGTAGCTGCCGGCGTCGCCGTAGCCCGACGAGTAGCCGGCCCCGCTCGACTGCCGGGCTGCCTTGCGGGCGGCTCGGTCAGCCGGGCAGCGCCGCGGCTCGGTGAATCCACGCTGGGCGTAGAAGTCCTGCTCGGACGCGGTGAAAACGAACTGCTGTCCGCAATCCGCGCAGGTCAGGGTCTTGTCGCTGTACAAAAGAACTCCTCTCGATCAGGCCGCCGCGATCCCGCTCGGGTCTCGCGTCAGCCGTGAGAGGAGTCCGGTTCGAGGTGGTCTTCGCGTATGTGCCGTCACAGCCGTGCTGTGACATTGGGCGGCCGGAGCATAGACCACTCTCAGGAATCTGCCTAGCCCCCGATTCGCGGCGGTCAACGATCGGCGGATTCGGGCTCGATCCAGCCTCGCGAGCGCTCGACCGCGCGGTGCCAGTCGTGCAGCATCGACCGGCGACGATCCTCCGACATGGACGGCTCGAACCGACGATCGAGCGCCCAGTTCGACTCGATGTCGTCGAGGCCGCGCCAGTAGCCGATCGCGAGACCGGCGAGGTAGGCGGTTCCGAGTGCAGTCGTCTCGGCGACGACCGGTCGCTCGACCGGAGCCCCCAGGAGGTCCGCCTGGAGCTGCAGCAGCAGGTCGTTGGCCGCGGCGCCGCCGTCGACTCGGAGGGCGCTGAGCCGCTCGCCGGCATCCGCCGACATCGCCTCGAGCACGTCCGCGACCTGGAGCGCGATCGACTCCAGCGTGGCGCGGGCGAGCTCCGCCCGGCCGGTGCCGCGGGTGATCCCGACGATGATGCCGCGGGCGTTGGGATCCCAGTGCGGCGCGCCGAGGCCGGTGAACGCGGGCACGAGGTAGACCCCGCCCGTGTCGTCGACCGAGGCCGCGAGCGCCTCGACGTCCGCTGCCGAGGCGATCGCCCCGACGCCGTCACGCAGCCACTGGACCGCGGAGCCGGCGGAGAACACGGAGCCTTCGAGGGCGTACGTCACGGGCCCACCGACCGCCAGCTGCCAGCCGACGGTCGACAGCAACCCGTTCGCGGCGTCGCGCGCCGCGCTGCCCGTGTTCAGGAGCAGGAAGGCGCCGGTGCCGTAGGTGTTCTTGGCCTGGCCGGCGCCGAAACACGCCTGGCCGAATGTCGCCGCCTGCTGGTCGCCGGCGAGGGCCGTGATCGGGATGGAACGACCGAAGAGCGCCGGCACGGTCTCGCCGAAGACCCCGGAGGTCGGCCTGACCTCCGGGAGGACCGGGCGAGGCACGTCCACGAGGGCCAGCAGCTCGTCATCCCACGCGAGTCGGTGGATGTCGAATACCAGGGTCCGGCTGGCGTTGGAGACATCGGTCGCGTGGACCGTGCCGCCGGTCAGGCGCCAGAGCAGGAACGCGTCCACCGTCCCGAACGCGAGGTCGCCGGCGTCGGCACGGGCGCGAGCACCGGGCACGGCGTCGAGGATGTGGGCGATCTTCGGCCCACTGAAGTACGCGTCGAGGGGCAGCCCGGTCCGCGCCCGGAAGAGCGACTCGTGGCCGGCGGCGCGCAGGCGCTCGCAGGCGGGTGCGGTGATCCGCGATTGCCACACGATCGCATCGGCGATCGGGTTGCCCGTCTTGCGGTCCCACACGATCGTCGTCTCGCGCTGGTTCGTGATGCCGATGGCCGCGATCCGCTCCTGACCGCCCACGTTCCGGACGACCTGCTGCGCGACCGCGAGCTGCGAGGACCAAATGGCCTCCGGATCGTGGGTCACGTGGCCGGGCGAAGGGAACTTCTGGTCGAACGGCTGCTGGGCAACCGCCACGGCTCGCCCGTCACGCCCGAACGCGATCGCCCGGGAGGACGTGGTGCCCTGATCGAGGGCGAGGATCAGTCCGTCGTCGTCGCCCATGGCAGACCGTATTCGCGGCGAGCGGTGTCGAGGTAGCGCCTCACCTCGGTGGCCTGACGGCGCTTGTCCCAGCCGAGCTCGGCGCCGAGAACGGTTGCGACGCGGGGGGCGACTGACGCGCCTCGATCGGGCAGCTCCTGGGCGAGACGCATGCGTCGGGCAAGGACGTCGTCGATCGAGAGGGCCAGCTCGCGACGGGCGGCCCAGGCAACCTCGGCCTGGAGATGGTCGATCCGCTCGCCGAGCGGCGCCGCGAGGTTCAGCTCGCGGGCGAGGGTCACCACGTCCGGCGCCTCGCGTCCGTAGCGGTCCGCGAGCCGGCGGGCAACTCGCTCCGGCCATGTCGCCCGCGTCTCGCCGCGCGCCGCGGCGGCATCGCGCAGCGGCCGGACCAGGCTGACGGCGATCTGGTCCAGCTCGTCGCGAGGCGCCGCTCCGACCAGCGGCAGATCGGCGGTTCGCGATCGGCGCTTCCGCGCCTCGGTCCTGCCTAGGGAGGCGTCGACGACGTCGCGGGCCATGACCCGGTACGTGGTGTACTTGCCGCCCGATATGCGGACGAGGCCGCTCGCGTCGGCCGCGACGCGGTGCTCCCGCGACGCCTTGACCGTCGAGCCGCCCGGGTCGCCCACGAGCGGGCGCATGCCCGCGTACGTGCCCACGATGTCGCCCCGGGTCAGGTCGACCTCGACCTGGCGGTTGACGGTCTCGAGCAGCTCGTCGATGTCGGCATCTGGTGCGGCGACGTCCTCGGGTCGGCGCGTGTCGGCGTGGTCGGTCGTGCCGATGATCCAGTGGCCCGGCCACGGGATGATGAACACGACGCGGCCCGGGATGCGCAGCGTCATGCCGCCCTCGGCAGGGAGCCGGTCGCGGCGGATCACGATGTGCGAGCCGCGGCTCGGAACGAACCGCTCGCCGCCCTCGAGCTCGGCGAATCGCGCCTTCGCGTCGGCCGCCCAGACGCCAGTGGCGTCGATGACCCGCTCCGCGCGGACCTCGAAACGCTGGTTCGCGACGAGATCCTTGACGATCGCGCCGATCAGTCGCTCGCCGTCGAGCAACGGCTGCTCCGCGCGAACGCGGGTCGCCGCGACCGCCCCGCCGGCGGTCGCCGTTCGCAGCACCGCCAGGGCGAGCCTGGCGTCATCCTCGACCCCGTCGTGGTAGACGATGGCGCCGGTCAGGCCCTTGCGCCGCAACGGCGCCCACTCGAGCGCGGTGGACGGCCGGAGGTGGCGGGCGAAGCCGCCGTCTCGCCGCGCGCCGAGCAGGTCGTACAGGAAGATGCCGCTGCCGTAGAAGCCCTGGTGGAGCAGCGGAATGCCGTAGATCGGGAAGAGGAACGCCTCGAGGGTCACGAGGTGTGGTGCGAGGCGCAACAGCCGGGCCCGCTCCTGCAGCGCCTCGTAGACCAGGCCGAAGTGCAGCTGCTCGAGGTAGCGCAGCCCGCCGTGGATGAGGCGCGAGCTCCGCCCCGACGTCCCGGACGCGATGTCCCGCTGCTCGACGAGCGCGGCCCGCAGCCCGCGGCTGGTCGCATCGAGTAGGGCTCCAGCGCCGACGATGCCACCGCCGACGATCAGCAGGTCGAAGCGCTCGTCGGCGAGCGCCCGCACCGCCTCCTGGCGCCAGGCGGGGCCACGCGGCCGGCGCGGTTCCGCCGTGCCGATGGTGAGCGCGGCGACTCGCGCGGCCATCTCCTCCCAGGTGCCCATGCTCCGCGACCCGCCGGCGGGGTCAGGGCTCCGGCGGCCGCCGGGCGGCGATGCGCCACAGGACCAGCGTGGTCACCACGACCAGCACGATCACGATGACCGGCGTGGCGCGCACGACGTCGCCGATCGGCGGGACGAGCGTCGCGATGATCTGCGTGGCAAGCACGCCCGCCACTGCAACCGCGGCGACGATGAGGACCTCGCGCCAGCCGATCGAGCGCGCCTGATCAGCCACGGTCCGCCTCCCGCGGGATGCCGATCGGCGCCACCAGGACCTTCCCGGCGAGCGCCGCGCCGCGTCGGGTCAGGAGCCCGGTCTTGGGCCGGTGGAAGGTCACGGTGAGGTCCGCCTGGACGACGGGGTCGGTCGCGTCGCCCGAGGTCAGGTCGACCGCCGTCGGCGTGTCGACGGCGACGACCGGGACCTTGGCGGCGCGCGCCCGCAGGACGAGCTCGACCGCCGACCGGATCGGGTCGCGCAACGCACCGTGGACGCCCGTCCCGAGGAGCGCGTCGACGACGACGGAGGCACGGTCGACGTCGCGGGCGAGCACCCTCAGCTCGAGCCCGGTAGCCGCGTGAATGCGGGTCGCCTGGGGCTCGCGATCCAACCGGTTCCAGTTGCGCAGCGCATCGGGCGTGGACGGCACGGCAGCGTCGGAGACCAGCACCGCCACGACCTCGGCACCCGCCCTGGCCAGGTGGCGCGCCGCGACAAAGCCGTCGCCACCGTTGTTGCCCGGACCGGCGAGGACCAGGATCGGGCCCTTCCGCCACCGTCCTGTCGCCTCGGCGATCGCCTTCACCGCCGCGGCCACCGCGACGCCGGCGTGCTCCATGAGCCGCTGCCCCGGAATGCCCAGCTTCTGCGCCTTGAGGTCCGCGCCCGTCATCCCCTCCGAGCCGATCGGCGGCCGATCGGCGGTGGCCGCCCAGTGACGGCGCAGGCCTCGGAGGTCGAGCCCGAACAGCTCGGGGTCGTCCGCGGGCAGGGGCGTCGTCGAATCGGCCGCAGCCGGCAGCGGGGACATGCGCACGATCGAAGCGTAGCCGAGCCTCGCCGGGCGCCGCCGGTCGAGGTCAGGTCCGAAGTCGCGCCCTTTCGCCGGTCTCGTCGAGCTCGAGGAGGCCCTCGCGGGCGAGGTTCTCGACCTCGGTCCTCGTCCGTTCGGCGTCGTGCTCACCGATCCCGCCGCTGAGGTCGAGCCAGGCACCATCCGGGGCGTCGCGAAGACGATCGAGGATCCGGCCGCGGAGCCACCGTGACGTCGACGGGAAGGGCTTGGCCGCCCTGATCCGGCCCGGGCCGAGTGGAGCAGGTCGCCCCGCCGCCAGGTAGCGGCAATACGCGGCGAGCGGGCACGAGTCGCATCTCGGGTCGCGCTTGCGGCAGGACGCGGCGCCCACGTCCATGAGGGCGTGCGTCCACATCGCAGCACGGTCGCGCGGGACGAAGCCATCGGCGGCAGCCTGGAGCGCCCGCGGTGGCGGGGCGGACTCGCCGCCCAGGAACGCCCTGCCGATGACCCGCCGAATGTTGGTGTCCAGCGCCGCGACGGGCTGGTTGAACGCGATCGCGAGGACGGCCCGCGCCGTGTATGGCCCGATCCCCGGCAGCTCCACCAGCTCGGCGAACGTCGATGGCACCCGTCCGCCGTGATCCTCCACGATTCGGATCGCCGCGGCTCGAAGGGCGATCGCGCGGCGGTCGTAGCCGAGGCCTCGCCAGGCCCGGATGACCGTCGCGGGTGACGCGGCGGCGAGCCTGGCAGGGGTTGGGAACTGCTCGATGAAGCGCGTCCACGCCGCCGCCGCCCGAGCCGCCTGGGTCTGCTGCGCGATGACCTCGGACACGAGCACGGACCACGGGGCGGCCGTTCGACGGAACGCGAGGTCGCGGCCGTTGGCCGCGTACCAATCGAGCACGGCGGACTGCATCGCGGCGAGGTCCCGCGGTTCGGGACGCGCCGCGGCTGCGAGGGTCACCTCCGTACGATACCGAGGTGCGATTCGGGGCGGCGTTCTGGATCCAGCGGACCGACTGGCCGTCCCTCCGCGACGCGGCGCTGGCCGCGGAGCGGGCCGGCTTCGACAGCCTCTGGTTCGACGATCATCTCCTCGCCGACGAGGGCGACTGGCGTGACCCGAAGCTCGAGGGTTGGGCGTCCCTGGCGGCGCTGGCGCCGCTGACGTCGAGGGCTCGCCTCGGGCTGCTCGTCGCCGCGAACACCTTCCGCAACCCGGGCCTGACCGCGAAGCTGGCGGTGACGCTCGACCACCTTTCTGCTGGCCGGTTCATCTTGGGCATCGGCGGCGGTTGGTTCGCGCGAGAGCACGAGGCGTTCGGCTTCGAGTTCGGGTCCGGCTTCGGCGAACGCCTCGACCGGCTCGAGGAGGCGGTCGCGCTGATCGCGCGGCTCTTCGCCGGCGAGCAGGTCACCCATACCGGCGGCTTCTACCAGGTGGTCGACGCGCTTTCCGCGCCGCGGCCGATCCAGGACCGCCTGCCGATCCTGATCGGCGGCTCGGGCCGCGAGAAGACCCTGCGGACGGTCGCCCGCCACGCCGACCTCTGGAATGCCTACGCCGCCCCCGAGCGCGTCTCGGAGTCGTTGGCCATCCTGCGCGAGCGCTGCGCGGAGGTCTGGCGGCCGTTCGAGTCGATCGACAAGACCGTGTTCATGGAGGTGGTGATCCGCGCCTCCGAGTCCGAGGTTCACGACTTCTGGACCGAGGTCGAGGAGCGCCACGGCATCCGGGGTCGCGTCGGTTCGGATGGCACGCCGCGGCTCCTCAACGCCGGCGGGCCGCCGGCAGCCGTGGCGGACTACATCGGCGGGTTCGAATCGATGGGTATCGACGAGGTCATCTGGATCTTCCGCAACCCGTTCGACCTCGAGACCATGGCGAGCCTCGGCGCCGTGCGGCGCCTGGTGGCGGCCGCCGGCTAGCTCGGAGCCGGCGACGCGCTCGCGAGCGATCGCACCTCGCCCACCGTGACCGGCCAGCCGAAGCCGCAGTAGGTGGCCTCGATCGCGCGGATCTCGCCCGCGACCTCGATCGTGTCGCCGTCACGCGCGACGACGGTCCCGTCGTGGTCGAGGATCGTGAACTGGTCGCCGAAGAGCGGGCTCGACGGATGCGCCGCCACGACCTTCCAGCCCTTGGGGAAGAAGAGCACGAAGTCGTCCTGGCCGAATGGCGGCAGGTATGCGCTCGACGCGTTGGGCGTCAGCCCGACGCAGGCCTCGAAGCCGAGATAGATCGCGCCGCGGACGGTCGCTGCCGTCGCGACGCCCGCCGGCGCACGGACGGGCGGGATCGGCGTCGGGCTCGCGAGCACCGTGGGCACGCTGCTCGGCGTCGCGGGCGCGTCGGTCGGGTATGCGGCAGTGCCGCTCGGAGGTGGGCCGGAGCAGGCGCCGACGAGGATGACCGCCGACAGCAATGCGCGCGGGAGAACCGACCGCACGGACGCGGCCCGGCGCCGTTCGCGCTCGGGCTCAGGCGCCGGCGTTGATCATCACGTGCTTGATGAAGGTGTAGTCCTCGAGGGCGTACTTCGAGCCGTCCTTGCCCCAGCCGGACTGCTTGACCCCGCCGTGCGGCGTCTCGGAGGTGAGGGTGAAGTGCTCGTTGATCCAGACGTGACCGAACTCGAGCGCCTTCGCGACGCGCATCGCCCGCCCGATGTCCGACGTGAACACGGAAGAGGCGAGCCCATACGGCGTGTCGTTCGCCCAGGCGATCGCGGCCGACTCGTCGCTGAACTGCTGGACCGTGACGACGGGCCCGAAGATCTCGTCCTGGATGATCTCGGACTTCTGGTCGGGGCCGGCGATGACCGTCGGCTCGTAGTACGCGCCGGCGCGATCGGGTCGAACCCCACCGACGACGACCGCCGCCCCGGCTGCGCGCGCTCGGTCGACCATGCCTTCGACCTTGTCGGCCTGCGCCTGCGCGATGAGCGAGCCCATGTCGATCTCACCCTCGGCCGGGTCGCCCCAGGTGATCGAGCGGACCTGCTCGGCCAGCTTGTCGACAAAGGTGTCGTAGACCGCCGGGCCGGCGAGGACGCGGGTGGCCGCGGTGCAGTCCTGGCCGGCGTTCCAGTAGCCGGCGGCCTTGAGCGTCTCGGCGGCGAGGTCCAGGTCGGCGTCGTCGAAGACGATGACCGGCGCCTTGCCGCCCAGCTCGAGGTGGAGTCTCTTGACGGTCTCCGACGCGATCCGCGCGACGCGCTTGCCGGTCGCAGTGTCGCCCGTGATCGAGACCATGCGTACCTTCGGATGGCCCACGAGGTGGTCGCCGATGGCGTTCCCGGAGCCGGAGATGACGTTGACGACGCCGGGCGGGAGATGCTCCGCCAGCGTGTCGGCGAACGCCAGGGCCGTGAGCGGGGTCCTGATCGACGGCTTGAGCACCACGGTGTTGCCCACCGCCAGCGCCGGTCCCAGCTTCCAGGTGGCCATGTAGAGCGGGTAGTTCCACGGCGCGATCGACGCCACGACGCCGATCGGGTCGCGCCGGATGAACGACGTGTGACCGGCGAGGTACTCGGTGGCGGCGAGGCCCTCCGGGATGCGGGCGGCTCCCGCGAAGAATCGGAACAGGTCGACGCACGTCGTCATCTCGTCGATCGCGGCCTGGACCGGCTTGCCCGCGTTCTGGCTCTCGAGCCGGCCGAGCTCTTCCGCGCGTCCCTCGAGCGCATCGGCGATCTTCAGCAGCAGCAACGAGCGATCCTGCGGCGTCGTCGTCTTCCAGGTCTCGAAGGCGCTCGCCGCCGCATTCACGGCGCGATCGACGTCCTCGGCGGTGCTCGCGGGGACCTTGGCGATCACCTGGCCGTTGGCCGGGTTCTCGATGTCGAGGGTCTCGCCCGCCGCCGCTTCGACCGACTGCCCGCCGATGAGCTGGCGGTAGGTCTTCACGCCGGGTCGATCCATCACGTCGGTCATTCGAACGGTCCTCCAGGGCGTGGCCGCGGGCCGTGCGCCGGCCCGCCGAATTTCGAGGCGCGGAGCACGGCTCGGCGCGTGATTCGCAGGGTGCGGGCACCATTCTCGCGCATGTCGACCGCCCTGGCGCGCCCCGCCGGTCTGATCTTCGACCTCGACGGCACCCTCGTGGACACGGTCCGCGCGCGGATCGATGGCTGGGTCGAGGCGCTCGGCGGCTTCGGCCTGGCGACGACGGCCGACGCTGTCGGACCGCTGATCGGGATGGACGGCAAGCGCCTCGCCGGCGAGGTCGCACGAACAGCGGGTCGACGGCCCTCGGTGGACGAGCTCGAAGCCATGGACCACGCGGCCGGCGAGGCGTTCGACCGACGCAACCGCGAGCCGCGAGCGCTGCCCGGCCTCGCCGAGGCCCTGGCCGCGATCGAGCGGTGCGACGCCAGGTGGGTCATCGCCACGTCCAGCCGCGCCGCCCAGGTTCGGGGCTCGGTCGCCGCGCTCGGCCTCCGCCAGGCGCCGGAGGTCGTCGACGGCAGCAGCGTCGCGCACGCCAAGCCGGCGCCGGAGCTGCTCCTCATGGCGGCGACGCGACTGGGCGTCGCACCGGAGCGCTGCTGGGCGGTCGGTGACTCCACCTGGGACGCCCGCGCCGCGGTGGCCGCGGGAATGGGGGCGGTATGCGTGACGGCCGGCTCGGCCGTCAGCGCCAGCGACCTGACGGCGGCCGGCGCGGCCGCAGTCGTGCCGACCCTCGGGGAGCTGGCACGGCTGATCGAGGCGAGCTGTGCGGCGGACAAGACGCCGCCGGACCCCGACTCAGCGTGAGACCACGAGCGTCGCGACGAGGATGACGATGGCGCTCGCGCCGACCACGAGGTCGAGGCGAGTCCAGGCGATGGGGCGGTAGGCGGAGCGCGGACCGGGCCCGAAGCCGCGCGCGTCCATGGCGATCGACAGCTGGTCGGCATGCCGGATCGCCCGCACGAGCAGCCCGACGAGCAGGCTCGGGTCGATCTGGCGCAAGCCGCGCAGCCGGCGGGCACCGCGCAGGGTGGCGAGGTCGTCGGCGAGGCGCGGCACGGCCTGGTACGCGGCCAGCAGGCCGTAGGCAAAGCGCGGCGAGACGCGAGCCTGCTGGACCAGCGCATCGGCGAGGCGCGTCGCGTCGGTGGTCAGCACGAACACCGCCCCGACGCTCACGATCGCCGCGATGCGCGCCCCGAGGCCCGCACCCGCCGCGAGCGCTTCCTGCGTGAAGCGAAGCGGCCCGATGCGCAGGACCTCGTGTGCGGCCGGGTCGGGGTTGTGGGTCGAGAACAGCAGGTTCGTGGCGGCGATCACGACCGCCGCCAGGGCCAGCGGCGCGAGCCGGCGGCCCAGCGTCGCAGGCGGGATCGCGCCGAGCTGGAGGCCCGCGACGAGTGCCACGACGACGAGGATCAGCGGCGGCCGGACGTCGAGGGTGAAGCCGAGCCCGATGAGCCAGACGAGCGCGATGCCGAGCTTCAGGAGCGGATCGACGCGCCCGAGGACGCTCTGGCGTTGGGCCGCATCGAGCTCCGGGGCAAGAAACGCCGCGACGCTCACTCGACGGCCCCGACGCCGGCGCCACGAGCGAGGGGCTCGTCGGCGAGGACCCACCCGTCGGCCAGCTCGACACGCCGGTCCGCCGCGTCGCGCACGAATCGCTCGTCGTGTGTCGCCGCGAGCATCGCGCTGCCCTCCCCGACGAGCTCGTCGAGGGCCCCGACCAGGACCTCGTGGCCGCGTCGGTCCTGGCCGTAGGTCGGCTCGTCGAGGGCAAGCAGGGGCGGCCGTCGGGCCAGCGCGGTCACGAGCGAGAGCCGGCGCTGCTCGCCGCCCGAGAGCCGGTACGGGCTCCGCTCGCCGAACTGTTCCAGCGGCAGGCGAAGCCGCTCGGCGAGCTCGTGAGCGAAGGGCAGCTGTCCCGGCTCGAGGCCCAGCTCGACCTCCTCCCGCACCGACTCGCCGAGGAACCCCAGCTCCGGATCCTGGGTGACGAAGCCGGCAAGCCGGGCGAGATCGGTCGCGGGCAGCCGGCGGGGGTCGCGACCGCCGAGCAGGACGCGCCCGGCGGCGGGCGCATGCAATCCGAGCGCGAGCCGCAGCAGCGTCGTCTTGCCGGTCCCGTTGCGCCCAACGAGGGCCACTCGCTCGCCCGCCCGGATCACCACGTCCACGGAGCGGAGCACCGGTGCGCCCGGCATGAACGCGAACCTGAGCTCGTCGATCTCGAGGACCGGCTCGCCCGTTGGAGCCTGCCGCACCGCCGCGCTTTCGCGGATCCGCGCAGACGCGCTTCCGGCGCCGTCGGGGAGCCAAATGCCAGCGCTCTCGAGCCTGCTCACCGATCGCTTGAGGACGCGCTGCGGCGGCCCCACCGCGATCGGCCGGCCGTCGTCGTCGAGCGCCAGGACGAGGTCCGCGAAGGGCCACGCGAGCTCCGCCCGATGCTCGACCAGCATGATCGTGGCCGCGTCTCGCTCGCGGATCGCTCGGAGGACGCGGAAGACCGCCTCCGCGCCGGCGGGGTCGAGGTGCGCCGTCGGTTCGTCGAGCACGAGCACTCCGGGTCCCGGCGCAAGAACCCCGGCGATGGCGACGCGCTGCTGCTCGCCGCCGGACAGACGGTTCGAGCGCCGGTCGTCGAAGCCCCGGAGACCGACCCCGGCGAGGGCCTCGGGCACGCGCTCCCGCATCGCCGCCCGCGCCCAGGCGAGGTTCTCGAGCCCGAACGCGACGTCATCGCCGACGCGCTCCATGACGAGCTGGCTCGCCGGATCCTGGAGGACGATGCCGGCGCCCAGGCCGGCTGTCGTCGGACGCGCTCCGCGATCCAGACCCGACTCGTCTGGTCCCTCACCAGCCGCGACGTCCGCGTCCCCGACCCGGAATGACCCCTGCCACTCCCCCGGGAACTGTTCGGGCAGAAGACCCGCGACGGCTCGCGCCAGGGTGCTCTTGCCCGAGCCGGACGGCCCGACGACCAGGACGACGGCCCCCGGCTCGACCTCGAACTCGAGATCGCGGAACGCCGGCCGCGGGCTCCCGGCGTAGGTGAAGGCCGCGCCCGCCGCCCTGATCGATCGGGGCGGCGTGGCCCTGGGCGCGCCGCTCAGCCGGCCGCGCCTCCCTCCGAGGTGCCCCGGGGCGCACCACCCGGGCCACCGAAGCCCTCGAGGACGCCCGCGCGCCGCAGCGACCGCTCCAGGGCGAGCGAGCCGAATGCCGCGAAGCCGATCGCCGACGCCGCCATGACGACGATCCGGATGATCTGGACTTCCAGCGAGACGTCGGCGTAGTAGATGACCCAGTCGTGGATCCAGGCGCCGAGCGCCGACGCCACGGCGGCGGTGGCGAGGACCGGCAGGGACCAGCGCCGGTAGCCGGTGAAGGCGAACACCAGCTCGGCGGTCGCGCCCTGGACGAAGCCCGAGAGAAGAGCGTCCGGGCCCCACTGGCTGCCGAGGACGAACGAGAGCCCAGCCGCGGCCATCTCGGCGAAGAGCGCGGCACCGGGCTTGCGGATGACCAGCGGGGCGAGGATGGCAGGGACCAGCCACATGCCATAGACCACGTCGGCGAAGGGCACGGGCACCCAACCAAGGCCCGCGTACAGGCCATTCCAGGCGGCGAAGATCACCCCGAACACGACGCCGATGACTGCCGCGACGACGATGTCGCGCGTCCGCCAGGCGTCAAAGGGCGAAGCCGCCGGGGCTGCCTGCAGCCGATCCATGGTGGTCATCGGAGCTGTCCGTCCACGCTGCACGCCCTCCAGGAACGATGACGCCGTCCTCCGCGGGGAGAACGGCGCAGATTCGAGCCTGGGCCTGCTTCCTTCGCCGGTACGAGCCGGATCAGGTTCCGCGGGTCTGTGGTCTGGCCACACTCTCAGCGCGTCGGCGCTCCCCGGAGGCGGTCTTCAGTTGGCGCAATGGTAGCGCACGGCCCAGTCGAGTCGGGTCAGCCGGCGGCAACGGCGACCGGAGCGTGCATGTGGCTGACTCGGTCGCGTACCCAGCCGACGACGTCGCCGATCTCCTGGCGCGCGACGGGTTCGTTGTGGACTTCGTGGCGTGTTCCCGGGTACACCCGCCGGGTGACACCCGGCCGGCCCTCGAGCACGGCGCTGGTGGCGGTCGGTACCAGGCGGTCCTCGGCACCGTGGACGACGAGCGTCGGCAGCGCCAGTCGATCGAGGGCACGCGCGACCCGGCGTTGCTCGCCGAACGCGGCATGCGCGAAGCGAACGGTCGATTTGTGCTGGTTGAGCGGGTCGGCGAGGTAGCGCGCCTGGACCTCCGGATCGGCCGACAGCACCCGCGTATCGAGCCGGTTCCCGAGGAGGAGGCCCGGCGTCACCTTGCGGAGCGACCCGACCAGGACGCGCTGCCAGAGCGGGACCGTGGCGCCGATCGCGGGCGCCGACAGGACGAGGAGATCGGGCCGGGAGCGACCGTCGAGGACGTAGCCGAGCGAGACAAGGCCGCCCAGTGAGTGCCCGAACAGGACGAGCGGCCGGGCGGGCGCGACCGACCGCAGTGCCGCGATGCGCTCCTCGAGGTCGTCGTGCAGCTGCGACCAGCGCTCCACCGAGGCCCGCGCGCCGCCCGACGCGCCGAACCCGCGCTGGTCGTAGGCATATGCGTCGACCCCGGCTTCGGCCAGCTGGGCGCCGACGTGCTCATAGCGGCCGGAATGCTCCGCGAGGCCATGGACGAGCAGCATCGTGGCCCACGGCTCGCCCGAACCGACGGGCCAGTGGCGGATCAGCAGGGACGTGCCGTCGCGGGCGGCGACGTGGTCGACGCGTGCTCCACCGTCCATCGGTCGCAGCCTACGCCCGCGGGGGGCCGCCGATACCATCCCTCGCGATGATCTGGCAGGAGATCGCGGATCGGGTCTTCACCCGGCGTTACCCGTTCTTCGACCAGCAGATCGGGGTGGTCCTCGGTGGCCGCGACGTGCTCGTCGTGGACACCCGCTCGACGCCTGCCCAGGCGCGGGAGATCGCCACGGAGCTTCGCGAGCTGACGCGCGACCCGGTCTCGATCGTGGTCGACACCCACTGGCACTTCGATCACTCTTTCGGCAACGGCGTCTTCCGGCCGGCCACGATCTGGGGCCACGTCCGTGCCGCCGCGCAGCTCGTCCGCGATGGGCCGGCGACGATCGCGGAGGTGGCGGCGGATCTGCCGGACATCGCCGCCGATATCCGGGAGACGGTCATCGATCCGCCGGAGCGGACGTTCGAGGATCGCGCGACCGTGGCGGTCGGCGATCGCCTTGTCGAGCTGAGCTACCACGGCCGCGCGCACACGGACGGCGACATCGTCCTCGTCGTCCCCGAGGCGAATGTCATGTTCGCCGGCGACCTGCTCGAGGAAGGCGCTCCGCCGAGCTTCGGCGACAGCTTTCCGCTGGAGTGGCCCGCGACGGTGGAACGGCTGCTCCCGCTCGCCACCGGCGCGGTCGTGCCGGGCCACGGCGCGATCGGCGACCGGGCTTTCGTCGAGGACCAGCTCGCGGGTTTCCGCCGGCTCGTGGAGCTCTCGCGCGCGGTACACGAGGGCAGCCTCGACCTCGAGGCCGCCGTCGCAAACCCGCTGTTCTCCGGCCGGCCCACGCCGGAGACGGCATTCGAGCGCGCGCTCGCGCAGCTGCGGGGCGAGCTCGCCTAGCCGGATGCCCTCGCCCGCGACGAGCGGGCGCCGACCGAACTAACTAGGCCGCTCCCGCCGCCGACCAGGCGATGGCGTCGCCGGTCTCCTGGTTGAAGAGATGGAGCTTCTCCAGCGGCAGCTTGAGGTCGAGCACGTCGCCCGGCTTGACCCGGTTCTCCGAGCTCACGACGGCGACGACGTCACCATCGTGGCCCTGCACGGTGACGTGGAGGAGCTCTTCGTCGCCCAGGAACTCCACGACGTCGGCCTTGGCACGAATCGTCGCGGAATTCGGCAGCTCGCCGAGCTCGAGGTGCTCCGGCCGGAAGCCGGCGACAACCTTTGTCGTACCGTCCATGCCGCCGCGGTACCGAGTCGGCACGGGCAACGTGACGCCATCGCCCTTGACCATGTCGCCGTCGCGCTCGACGTTGACGAAGTTCATCGCCGGGCTGCCGATGAAGCCCGCGACGAACAGCTTCCTGGGGTTGTCGTACAGGTCCTGCGGCGCGCCCACCTGCTGCAGCTCGCCCTTGTCCATGACGGCAATCCGCGTGCCCATCGTCATGGCCTCGACCTGGTCGTGGGTCACATAGACCGTCGTGGTGCCCAACCGCTGGTGCAGTCGCGCGATCTCCGCGCGGGTCTGGACGCGTAGCTTGGCGTCGAGGTTCGACAGCGGCTCGTCCATGAGGAACACCGCCGGCTCGCGCACGATCGCCCGCCCGAGCGCGACACGCTGGCGCTGGCCGCCGGAGAGCTCGCGCGGCTTCTTCTGGAGGTTCTCGAGGTTCAGGATCCGGGCGGCTTCCTTGACCCGCTGGTCGATCTGCGCCTTGGGCACCTTGCGCAGCTTCAGCCCGAAGGCCATGTTGTCGTAGATCGACATGTGCGGGTAGAGCGCGTAGCTCTGGAAGACCATCGCGATGTCGCGATCCTTGGGCGCGACGTCGTTGACGACGCGGTCGCCGATCTTCAGGTCACCGTCGGAGACCTCCTCGAGGCCGGCGATCATGCGCAGGCTGGTCGTCTTGCCGCAGCCGGACGGGCCCACCAGGACCATGAACTCGCCGTCGGCGATCTCGAGGTTGAGATCCTTCACGGCGTTGAACTCGCCGAAGCGCTTCCACACGTGGTCGAACGTCACGGTGGCCATGGCCGTCTCCTCCCGGCGGCGATGCCATCGCGGGCCCTTGCATCTCGGCGCGAGCGGGTCGCGCCGTGGACGGACCCCGTACGTGTCACCCGTACCGGTCGCCGGATCGTAGCACCGGCGCCCCGTGCGGACGTCAGCTCAGATGGCGCTCGTACAGGCCTTGCATTTCGTGGCGTCGGGCGCGTTCGGCTCCTTGCAGAAGGGGCAGGTCTTGACCTCGGCCGCGGGCGCTTCCTTGATGAACATCTTCGAGAGCTGCCAGACCACGAAGGCGATGACGACGAAGGCGATGATCGCGTTGATGAAGGTGCCGTAGCGGATATCGACCTCAGGCACGGGCTTGCCCGCCGCGTCGACCGTCGCGTCCTTGAGCTTGATCACGAGATTGCTGAAGTCCACACCACCGAGGACCACGCCGATCGGCGGCATGATGATGTCGTTAACCAGCGAGCTCACCACGGTGCCGACCGCGCCACCGATAATGACGCCGATCGCCAATGCCAGCGCGTTGGTCTTGAGCAGGAACCCGCGGAACTCTCCGAGCACGGCACTCACCTCCATTTGGCGCGGCCCGCGAGCCGGGTCCGGCCTGGCGAAGATCGTATTGCGCTGGCCGGCGCAGACGCTAGCCGAGTCCTCGGACGTCCAGCGCGCGGCCCCAGTGAAACGCGCGAACGGCGATGAGGACCCCGAGCGCGGCGATGACGAGCATTGCCGCGGCGGCGATCGACGCGTCGAGGTCGCCGGCCTGGAACTGCGAGTAGACGACGAGCGGCAGCGTCTGCGTCCGGCCCTCGACGTTGCCGGCGAACATGATCGTGGCCCCGAACTCACCGAGCGCCCGCGCCCATGTCATCACGAGGCCGGCTGCGAGTGCCGGCGCGGCGAGAGGCACGGTGATGTCCCGGAACAGCCGCAGCTCCGACGCTCCGTCCACCCGCGCGGCGTCCTCGAGATCACCGTCGACGCCGGCGATCCCGGCCCGGGCGGAACGAATGAAGAACGGCGCGGACACGAAGGTCTGGGCGATGACAACGGCGGCTGTCGTGAACGCGATCTCGACGCCCGCGCCGGCCAGTGAGGAGCCCAGGAGGCCACGCCGGCCGAAGACCAGCAGCAGCGCCAGGCCGGCGACCGACGGCGGCAGCACGATCGGCAGGTCGACGATCGCCTCCACGAGCCACTTCCCGCGAAAGGCCCGCCGAGCGAGAACGAAGGCGAGGGGCAGTCCGATGGCGATCGTCAGCAGCAGGCTGATCGCCGTGGTCGCGAGGCTCAGGCCGAGTGCCGCGAGGACGCCCGAGGAGCCGGCCACCGCGGCGAGGGCGCCCGCGAGCAAGCTCCGCCCGACGAGCGTCACGACAGGCAGCGCCAGGAACAGCGCAAACAGGCCGGCGACGCCGCGCAGCGATCGCTCGCCGACCGTGTCGCGCGCCCTCGCCCGAGCAGGGCGGATGGCGCCCCTGGTCACCACCGGCCGTTGGGTGGATTCGATCAACTTGACGGCTGCAGGAACCCGAAGCCGGCGAGGATCGCTTCGCCGTCCGGCCCGGCGAACCAGGTCATGAATGCCTGGGCTGCCGCGGCGTTCGCCGTTGCCTTGACCACGATGCCCGCGTAGGTCGCGGGTACGTTGGCCGTCGGCGGGATGGCGATCGTGGCGATGTTCGTGGAGGCCTTCGCGTCGGTCACGTACACGATCGCCGCATCGCCGTCGCCGAGCTCGATCTTACTCACGACGGCCTTGACGTTTTCCTCCTTGGAGACGACGTTCGCGGCGTAGGCGGCCGCGAAGCCAGCCGGGTAGCCGGTCTCCTTGGCGAGATTCGCCACGAGCTGAAGCGCGTACTTCGTGATCGGCACCGCGTCCCCAGCGGCGATGACCTTGGTGCCCGTCTTTGCCATGTCGGCCGGGGTGGCAATCTTCGCCGGGTTGTCGGACGGGACGATGATCGTGAGCTCGTTGCCCGCGAACACGACGGGCGTCCCTGTCGCGAAGCCGCCGCTGACGAGCTTGTCGGGGTTCTTCGTGTCGGCGGAGAGGAAGACGTCGGCGGGTGCGCCCTGCTCGATCTTCGTCTCAAGGGCCGACGACGAGTCCGTCGAGATCGTCAGGCTCACGCCGGGCGTCGCTGCCTCATAGGCGGTCTTCACCTTGTCGAGGACGCCCTTGAGCGATGCCGCGCCGAGGATGTTCAGCGTGACGGGTGTTGCGCTGGCCGTCGGCACGACCGTCGGCGGCGCTGCGGTCGGTTGCGGCGGCGCGGCCGGCCCACCACACGCAGCGATCGTAAGCGCGGTGACGAGCGTGCCGAGCCGCCTGCGGATCACGCACGCGTCTCCTTCCGCTGCGGTAGCTCAACGATCACGTTGGTGGCCTTCACGACGCAGACCGCCTTGTCCCCGGCCTGGAGACCCATCTCTTCGACGGCCTCGGCAGTCATCAGGCTGACGATGCGATGCGGGCCGGCGATCACCTCGACGACGGCCGCGACTCGATCCTTCTCGACGCGGGTCACGATGCCCGGGAAGCGGTTCCGCGCCGAGCCTGCGACGATCGGTCGGTCGAGCGCCTGGGCGCGCCTCTCGGCCAGCAGGCGGGTGACCTCCGTGATGGGCACGAGGCGCTGCCCGCCCGTGGAGCGGGCCATCCTGAGCCGACCCTCGGACTCCCATCGCCGTAGCGTCTCGACAGAGACCTGGAGCATCTCGGCGGCGACTCCGACACGGAGCGCATGGGCTTCGCCGCTGGTCATAGTCATGCCTAGCAACTTCCTCCAAGGTTGGCGATCGAGTATAGCTAATCGGAACGTGATCCCTAGAGCCGCATTTTTCCTGCCAGGGGCGCGGGAGGGAGCCGTCATCCGACCGTCATCTGCGTCGACGACGCTTGACCCTTCGGAATCCGCGCGAGGTAATAGCAATGGACCGGCACCGAGACCCAGCCATCGCACTGTCGCTCGCGCTCGTCTTCGCGGTGGCGGCGTGCGCCCAGGGGGCAGGCGCGACGACGGCCCCAACCGCCGGGCCCACAACGGCTGCCCAGCAGACGACGGCGCCGCAACCGACGACGGCCCTCATGGGCGCCGGCACATTCCACAACGTCGACGGCATCGCGAGCGGCCAGGCGCAGCTGATCGTGCTTCCGACGGGCGCCTACGAGGTCACGCTCGAGGGGTTCAAGATCTCTTCGATCCAGCACGTCGACCTCGTGCTCGTGGCGAACGCGAATGTCACCAAGTCTTCGGACGTCGATCGGTCGAAGCTCCTCGACCTCGGGCCGTTGAAGGCCACGGAAGGGATGCGGGACTTCCCGATCCCGGCCGATATGGCGGGCTCGGTCATGGAGGGCTACCACACGGTCGTGCTCTGGGACACCGAGATGGCCCACGCAATCGCCGCCGCGGCCCTGCATTAGCGCGCCGGTCCGCCTTCTCGACCGAGGGAGAGGCCGGGGGTAGAATGCCGCCGCGCCGCTGGCGAGTGGCCAAACGGTAAGGCACCTGACTCTGGATCAGGGGATTGAAGGTTCGAATCCTTCCTCGCCAGCCAATTCCACAAGATTTGGTGATCGACGACGACTGAACCACAACATCTTGTGGCTCGAACGGGTCCAGACCTCCGTCGGCCAGGAGGCGACGACATGGTTTGGGCACCTGACTCCCCTGATCTTTGGGCACCTGATTCGGGCAGCCCGAATCGATGGGCACCTGACTCGCAGGGGCACCTGACCCTCGGGCGGTCGGTCGAGCTGTTTCTCGCCGCCAAGGCGGCCGAGGGCGCCGCGGCCAAAACCCTCGAGTGGTACCGGATGATCCTGATTCGCCTGGTGCGGTCGTTCGGCGAAGAGCGGCTGGTCGACGGCCTCGACCCAGCGGAGCTGCGGGCTTGGTTGCTCGAGCTCCGGGCCACGCTCGCGGCGGTGAGCGTCTCCGGCTACGTCCGCACGCTCAAGGCACTCGGCAACTGGCTGGCGGCCGAAGAGCTCGCCCGGGCTACAGGCCTGCGTTCGCTGCGCAAGCCGCGCGTGCCGTCCAAGCTCGTCGAGCCAGTGGCCGACGACGCGATGCGCCGCCTGCTGGCGGCCGCCGGTGTTCGCGACCGGGCGATCCTGCTGCTCCTGCTCGACACCGGCCTGCGGGTGTCCGAGGCAGCGGCGCTCCGGCTCGGCGATCTCCGGGCCGACGGCACGTTCAACGTCCAGGGTAAGGGCGCGAAGGAGCGGATCGTGCCGGTCGGCTCGACCGCCCGGCAGGCGATCGTCCGCTACCTCGGCCGCCGCGGGTCGGGACGATCCGACGACGCGCTCTTCCTCGGCCGCCGCGGTCGGCTCGACGCCCGAGGCATCCAGCAGGTCGTGCGCCGGCTCAAGACCAGGATCGGCATCGTCGGCCGGCTGAGCCCGCATTCGTTCCGGCACACCTTCGCCCGGAGCTACCTCCTCAATGGCGGCGACGTGTTCAGCCTGCAGCGGATCCTCGGCCACACGACGCTCGACATGGTCAAGCGCTATGTTGCTTTGGCGGACGTCGACCTTGTTGCCCGCAATGCCACAGCCTCGCCGGCCGACTGGCTGGCGGGGGGTGGCCGGCGCGCCAAGCACCAATGATGTGACGCGCAGTCATCACTTTGCGGCGTCGACGAGGCGCGCGCCTCAGCGGGCACGCTCACGAGGGGGAGGCCACAGTGACGGCTCGATGTCATCGGACGCGCTCTCTGACTCGGCGACCAAGCCCACGATGATCCAAGAAAGATCGGAGTCGGGCTCGTCGATGGCCTCGATCTGTACGTCCGCACTGAGGGATTTGTCGCCCAATGCGCCATATTGCGACGGCGGCATGGTGCTCGACGACTCTGTCCACGGCTGGTTGTATCGGCGCGCGGCGCCTAGGTGCTCCGGCAAATGTGACCTGTCCGCGCCCTATGCGCGCCCTTAGCGCGCCTTCACGAGCCCACGATAGTCCCGACACCGGGCGTGCTTCGCTCATCAGGTACGGAGGCTCGACGCCCCAATTCTCGGACGTGACGGAAACTGCTGGAGGCCCTCAAGTTCCCGCGGAGCTGATTCCGCGACGCCTTCGCTCGACATGCCGTGCTCGCAGCGCCTTCGGGCATCGGCGCACTCTGCGCTTGGACCAAGGGTGTTGCCGGTGTAAGGCAAGGGTTCTCCCGGATGTTCAGGAGGGCCGACGGGCAGCATGATGCCCTACGAAGGCGGGCGTCACGAGCCGTCCGGTGCGCGAGTCTCACACCAGAGCAAGATTGGAGAGCTGCGTCGGTGATACGTGGCGATCTCTAGCCTTCCGGCCGCTCTGACTCGACGAGAGGAGTCAGGACAGGAGAAGGAGGCAGAATAGGAAGCCACCTGGCCAAGCGCCGGGATGAGAGGCTGGAAGGACAGCAGGTGACCGCTCATCGGCCAGCCATGCATGTCCGTCGAATATCGGCTGTCCTGCTCGGCGTGCTCGGCTTGGGCATCGTATCGACTGGTGCGGTAAGCGCCTTGCCGTATGACGGCACGAACCCGGTCAACACGGCCTGCGGCGACAACAGCCACACGATCTACACCCTCGGCGTGCAAGGCCCTTACAACACAGGTGACGAAGGAGATCCGACAGAGATCCTATACAACGGGATCTTGATAGCAACTGTTGAAATCCGCCACTCGCGCTACTGCGCGACTGTGTGGTCGCAGGTCCACAACTACACCGGCGCCAGCGCCCAGGTCAAGGAGGCGCTCGTAACGTTTACCGACAGCAACGGCGCTGGGCGAGTCGAGCATTGGTATCCGACAGTCGACACCGTCGCGGCCGGTCAAAATGGATGGAGTAACCAGTACCGCGATCGCGCGAGCTTCTCGGCGAAGGGCGGCATCTTCTATGCCGGCGCTTGGCGGTACGGAGAGACCGCTCGATCCGTCGCATGGGTTCAACGAATCGCGCACTTCTATGACAACCCGTACGCGTGCAATCACACGCCCACTTCGCCCTGCAATCGCTGGCCGATCCTCTCGAATGGCTTGAGCGTGACCCGTCATTACTTCATCGCCGCTGGTGTGCACTCCATGCCGAAGACCGGCGGCGGTACGGTCGACGTGTCTGGCGATGTCACGTTCATGTTCGATCAGTTCAACGCCGTTGCCGCATCGAATCCATTCTTCTATAACGGCACTCAATCCGGATCGGAGGTTCAAGTCTACTCATATTTCGAGAGTGGCATAGTTGCTCGTGGCGGCGGCTATGACAACAACGGCGACGGCCTCTATGAGACGGGCGAACTTAAGCTTAGTACCGCCGTAACCTGGCCTTCGGACGGTTCTGATCGCGGAGCACTGTGTCACGAGATCGATCATCTGATGGGCTTGGATCACATTTGGTGGCACAACTCGGCGGGGGTCAACAATGTTGGATCCAAGGCGTCCTGCTTGGGGATGGGCTCAAATTCGGGCCCGAGAATCGACGATACGAGCGCTCTTGCCGACGTTTACAGCGGGGTGGTCCCATGAGAGCCGGGGTTCGCTTCCTTCACTACGCCCCCGTCGCGCTGGGCTTGGCAGCCCTATTCCTAGTCGGCGGCTGCTATGCGGGATCAAGTGCATCTTTGGCACCGCCGGACTCTTCCGTTCCGCCGCCGACATCCACGCCGAATGCCACCGCGTCGGCCCCAACTGAATCACCGCATTTCTGCGGGACTGCAGATCTGTTTGTCGACTATGCGCCCTATACAACAGCGACCCTGGCCGGCTACGGTTGGGACTTCGTAGTGGCTGATGTGGTGAGCTTCGAACCCGCGATTTTCAACACGCCGGACGGCGGCCCACCTGCAGGCTTCCCAGAGGCACCGAGCAGCCCCAACCCGAATCCTAACGCCCAAACCCTGATCTACACGCCCGTCGACGTCGTGATCGGCGATGCGATCAGTGGCTCATTGAGCGCTGGTCCAAGCCAGTTTCTTATCGAGGGCGGGACCGTCCCTCTCAAAGGCGGCACAATTGACTGCTACACCATGTACGTCGACGACGCACCCCGTGTGGACCTGGGTGCACGGTACGTTTTCATCATCAGCGATGCCCCGGACTCCAATGGGGAGAAGTTGCTGCCCTTGGCCAAGGCGAGGTTTGCGTGGCCAGTCGATGACAAAGGAACGGTGATCACGGTCGATGGGCCCATGTCCATCGACGACCTTACGAGAATTGTTCTGGCGGCCGCTGCCTCGATGGAGCCGCAGGGAACACCCGCGAGCAAGTAGTCACGCGCAGTGTGGGGTGAGCATGGCGCCTGGCCGACCGGGCTGCGCGGCACGTTCACCCTCCTGCGCTCGCACCAGCAGATCCAGGGGTGCGCCCGTTCACGGAATCAAGTCGGCGGGCGGCACGGCGGCCTTATCGTGAGCTTCGCTATGCGAAGAGATCAGGGACATCCCGGCGTAGGGGTTGTTCGGATTTGATTGGCAGCCGGACGCCCTTGCGAACCTCGGCTTCGCAGGGCGGCCGCGCCGTCGGCCCACTCCTGACACCCGACAATGGTGCTCTGCCGGCCTTGCCCTTACGTCTCGGGCGGTGCGGTTGTCCATCACCCTGGACTTTCCTTATCCTCCCTCTGAGCTTCGTCCAGTTCGGCCACCCGGGCGGCCACGGTACACTCGGGCGAGGTGCATGGGCACCTCAACTCATCCGGGCGATTGGATGAGCGCCTAATTCGTTTTCGGATGGGCATCTGACTCTCCCGGAAATCAGAGAAGACGGAGCACACGAGACCCGTTTCAAGCGCAAACCACTGGCGAGCGCAGCGTGGTACGTCGCCTGGCTCTGGATCAGGGGATTGAAGGTTCGAATCCTTCCTCGCCAGCCAAATACACAAGATACGGCGCGCGCCGAACGGTAGAGCCCAACATCTTGTGGCCTGACGGCTCCCACGCCTCGTCAGCGAGGAGCTGACGAGATGGCTTGGGCACCTGACTCTACTGATCTTTGGGCACCTGATTCGCCGCGCCCTGATCTGTGGGCACCTGATTCGCGCGGGCCCCTGACGCTCGGTCGAGCGGTCGAGCTGTTCCTCGCCGCGAAGGCCGCCGAGGGCGCGTCGCCGCGGACGACCGAGTGGTACCGCATGATCACTGTCCGGCTCGTCCGAGCGCTTGGGCCAGATCGGTCGGTCGATGGTCTCGACCCGGCCGAGCTGCGGGCGTGGCTCGTCGACCTCCGCACGACCCTTGCCCCGGTCAGCGTCGCCGGCTACGTCCGGACGCTACGGGTGCTCGGCAACTGGCTGGCAGCGGAGGGCCTGGCCGAGGCGGCCGCCCTCCGCGGGTTGCGCCGGCCGCGTGTCCCACACAAAGTCATCGAGCCGGTCGCGGACGACCTGCTCCGACGCCTGCTGTCGGTGTGCTCCGTGCGCGATCGGGCGATCGTGCTGCTGATGCTCGACACGGGGCTCCGCGTGTCCGAGGTGGCCAGCATCCAACCCGGCGATCTCCGGCCCGACGGGACGCTCAAGGTCCGGGGCAAGGGCTCACGCGAGCGGATGGTTCCGGTTGGCTCGACCGCCCGGCAGGCGATCGTCCGGTACCTCGGCCAGCGCGGACCTGGGCAGCCCGACGACGCCCTGCTCCTCGGGCGGCGTGGCGAGATCAGCAGCCGGGGCCTCCAGCACATGCTGCGGCGGCTCAAGAACCGGATTGGCGTTGTCGGCCGGCTGAGCCCGCACTCGCTGCGCCATACGTTCGCCCGGAGCTACCTCGTCAACGGCGGCGACGTGTTCAGTCTGCAGCGCATCCTCGGCCACACGTCGCTCGACATGGTCAAGCGCTACATCGCCCTTGCGGACGTAGACCTCCTGACACGACACGCGACCGCCTCGCCGGCTGACCGGCTGGCGGGGTCGAGGCGGCGGTAGGTGGGAGCGACGTAAGTGGATCAGGTACGGAGCCGCGAGACCCGAGGCCGCTCGTTCCAAGTGATGACCCGGTAAGCGGCCACTTGACGGGGTAGCAGATGGGCAATGGTGATTTTGCCGTTTCCGTCCCCGGAGGCGACATGAAGCCCGGTTAGAGAGGCACCGAGACCCCAAGGAGGTAGCCGGCAATCAGAGCCAATATCAGCCCGTCCAGCACGTACACAACTTGTGACCATGGTTCAAGGCGTTGGGTGGCCTGGAATGCTTCCTGGATATCTGTTGTGCGCGTTCCAATGACCAGCACAGGCAACGCCCTGCCGAGGCCGAAAGCCGACCAGACGAGCAAGCCCACCCAAGGCCCTGCCGCAAGGAAGATCCACACCAGGAGCGGATAGAAGCTGTAAACCCAGATATGGGTAAAGACTCCAGCGCCCAGGGTCACGCCATATCCGATGGACATCACCACTGGCGGGTATTGCGCGCGCCATGCGGCTGGCACTTGTGCATGACGCTCCGGCGCAGGAAGGTGGACTAGCTCGAGAGCTGCCGCGACATAGGCAATGGCCACAATTGCGGTGACCTCGGCTGCCACGCTACTGTCGAGCCCGACTATTGCTCCTAACGCTCCAAGTGAAGTCCCGAGCAGCGCCGCACCAACCACTGAGCTGGCCAAATGGAGCCAATGTCCAATGGGCAGTTCTCCTGAAGCCCGTTGCCCGTACACGACGGGGAGGATGGTTCCCACCATCGAGAAGCCTCAGGGCGACCACGACGAGAGAATGCCGACTCCAAGCGACGCGGTGGCCAAGACTGCTGCGGTTGCGAATTGCTCCGCGCCGGGGGGTACCAGCAAGCCAACAGAGAAGCCGAAGAGCCCGATGATCGCGCCAACACCCGCCCGCCGACCGCGGCTTGGCAGTCCGGGAAGCGGATCGGCAGAGACCGCATAGGCGCGTCCTAACACGCTGAACCCGCCACCACCGCTGTACATTTGTAGTTGTTTTGGCCGTTGCACCACGCGTACTGAGGACAATTGTTCGGGCACCACAGACACGAGTTGCAGTTGGCGTTACCACCACAGCAGTCCCAGTAGTAGATTCTTCCTGCGCCGTATTGGCTGTTGCAGCACCTCGACCAATAGCTAAACCATGTCGATCCAGCCGGACGAATCCGACGCACGAGATGTAGTTCAAGAAACGTTGAGAATAGCTTGGCAGCGCAATTCAACGCTCCGCGGGGTCGAAGGCTTTCGAGCGTGGCTTACTCGAATACTGATAAACGAGTCGCCTCACGCCATCAAGCGGCGGAGTCGGCGGGTAGTCGTCGAGCAAACTGCCGTGACCGGGAGCGCAAGCGAGGGATCGCACAGGTCGCCGGAGGACGACGTCGCCTCTAAAGACCTTTTGGAACGGGCGTTTGAGCGACTGGACCCTCCGAAGCGAGCCCTGCTCGTCCTACATCATCTTGAGTCCCGCCCGGTGGACGAGATCGCCGATGTGCTTGGTGTGTCGCCGGGAACCGTCAAGTCGCAACTCTGGAGTGCCAGGAAGGCGTTGGTAGCGGCGATCGCCCAGGAGGAAACCCCGTGAACGTCGACGACGAAGACATTGGGACCATGCTCCGGGCTCGAGGCAACCGAACCGGCTGGATAGACGCCGACCAGATGGTGGCAGACGCATTGGGGAGTCCACGCCCGACCGCGATGACTAGCGTGCGATCGACGCTGCGATCGACGCTGGGAGTGTTGCGCGAGGTGTCCGGCCAGATTCTCTTGGTGGCGGCAGTGGCTGCGATAGGAATTGCTGCGGTGCTCCAAGGCGGTGCGCCGTCTCCGCCGACAGGTCGACTGCAAAGCGTCGCCCCAGTCGGGACCGGGATCCTGGGTTCCATGACCTGCGTCTCACTCGACCTCACAAGGGATGCGTATGAGGCCGGTCAGGTTCGGCTTTGGTGGTGGGCGCCGGCTGAGGGCGAGAGCGACTGCCGAACCTCCTCGTCGGGGCCAATGGAAGCGGGGGCCTCGCTCGAACGTGTCGGCCTTGTCGACGATGCGCTCGGGAGCCTGCGATCCGTTTACCGTGTAAGTCTTGACCTCGAACTCATCGGTGGAGGGATGGATCGCGTCGAGTTCATACTCGATCCATTCGGCCAGAGGCCAACTCCCACGAGCATAGGCGGCTTCGCCGGTCGAGACCTCCACGGTCGCGCTCTTGAGTTCAGGCAGATTCCAGGCTTGGACGTCACCCCGCCTGGCGGCGTCCCCGCTCCGACGCCTGACGTTGCCCCTCCGAATTGAAAGACGAAATCCGAGCAGGCAGTACCCCGCGTTAGGCTCTGCGAAACGGCCTAGGACGAACCTCTTGCCCTGCCTGGTCGGCGCTACGGCAAGCTCCATTGGGAGGTCCGTAGGCACTGGTTCATCCGGGTTTTGATGGGCTCCTGATGGCGTTTCGGATGGGCACCTGACTCATCCAGCAGATAGCGCGGAGCCCGGGCAAGCAAGACTCATTCGAGCACGAATCACTGGCGAGTGGCCAGGCGCAAGTCGCATGCCTCTGGATCAGGGGATTGAAGGTTCGAATCCTTCCTCGCCAGCCACCTCGACCATCACGATGACCCTCGCCGCGCTCCGCGCCGCTTGGACACGCCGTCGATCGCCCCCGGGATCCAAAGAGCCCAGCTCGTCTTCGGGGTCGATGTCGCGCGGCGGGTTGCTGCTGGCAACGAGCGTGGACAGGGTCTGATAATTACATCACCCGAGGTCACGGTGGGGCCTGCTAAGGAGGTGGCAATGAACCGGGATGATCTCCCTCTGCCACAAGGCGATGGCTTCGTTCTCGCCCACTTCCTCGTTGTCTCCGACCAGGACCGGTCGCGCGAGTTCTACCGGTCAGTGTTCGACGGCCGCGTCGTCTTCGAGCGCGACCCGGTGATCATCAAGGTCGCCAACTCGTGGCTCATCCTCAACGAGGGTGGCGGACCAACCGATGACAAACCGACGGTGACTCTGGAGACGCCGCCGGACCCCGACCGAACGAGCGCGTTCCTCAACGTCCGGGTCGGTGATATCCACAAGGCATATCGCGAGTGGTCCGCGAAGGGCGCCCACTTCCTGACCGAGCCAAAGGACCATGGTCGTGAGATTCGTGCCTACATCCGGGACCCCGACGGGCATCTGATCGAGGTGGGCGAGCTGGTGATGGCGATGGCTGAGGACGGCGCCTGACGGAAGACATCCGGATGGTCTCGGAAGTGCCGAGCGCATCCGCAAATTCGGGCACCGACGATCTCCAAAGCGGCCTCAGATTCGACGCGCCGCGCACACGCCTTCAAGGTTCACGCCGCTCGGCGCGCCGCCTTGGCGAAAAGCCCGCCCAGCACCCGCACTGTCGTCGGGAACGGGTGGATCGTGTCCGCCAGGACATCGAGCGGCGTGTGTGCCTTGATTGCAAGCACGGCTTCGCCGATGGCGTCCGGCGCACCGGGTGCGGCGATGAACGCGCCGAGCAAGACCCGGGCGCGACGGTCGGCGACGATCGTGACGTGTCCCTGGGCCTCGGCGAGGTAGCCCGGCGCGCTCGTGGCGTAGTCGGTCGTCTCCTCGAACGCGTCGTAGCCCCGCTCGATCGCCTCCTCCACCTGAAGCCCGACACCGGCCGCCGGCGGGTCGGTGTAGATCGCGTGCGGGATCGCGCGATGATCCGGCCGGACGTCCTCGCCAAGCGCGATCCGTGCCGCCATCTCGCCCTGGTAGACCGCGAGGTGCGTGTGCATCTCGGGACCGGCGGGATCGCCGGCGACGTAGACGTCGTCCGCGATTCGAAGCTGGTCATCAGGGTGTAGCTGGCCATCGACGATCGAAACGCCAATGGTCTCGAGCCCGAGCCGCTCGAGCGGCGCTGTCCGGCCAATCGCGAGCAGGATCTCGTGGCCCTCAACCGGCGAGCCATCCGATAGCTTCACGAGGTGCGCATCGTCTGCTCCCGCGTGCGGGCGGACGCGTCTTGCCCGAAGGCCGGTTCTGATGTCGACGCCGTCGCGGCGCAGCACGCCGTCGACCGTCGCCGAGCTCCGCGGATGATCCTTCGGATTGATCCGGTCGCGGTCGCTGACCAGGACGGTCGGCACGCCGTAGCGGGCGTACACCTGTGCCATCTCGACGCCGGTCGGGCCGGCGCCGAGGATCACGAGGCTTCGAGGGAGCTCCCGCGCCGTCGTGGCCTCGCGATTCGTCCAGGGCTTGATCTGGTCGAGCCCGTCGATATCGTCCGGGATCGTCGAGTTCGACCCGACCGCAACGATGATCGCCCTCGCCGAGAGACGCTGCTCGGCGTCGGTGGTCCGAACCACGACGTTGCCTCGCCCATCGATCCGGCCGTCGCCGCGAATGACCGTCGCGCCTGCCCGTTCCAGGTCCATGACGTGGCCGGAGTCGTCAGGCCAGTCGCGGGGTCGCTCACGAACGATCATCCAGTCCCGGAGGTCCGACGCCCGCGGCCACGAATAGCCATCACCGGAGGTGTGCAGCGCCGCGGCGTGGAGAAGGGCCTTGGATGGCATGCACGCCCAGAATGGGCAGGACCCGCCGAACAGCTCGCGATCGATGATGGCCACCGACGATCCGCGGTGCCGGGCGAGATGAGCTGCCGCCTGGCCAGCCTCACCCGCGCCGATGATCACCAGGTCGAATCGATTGTTCACGAGCGCAGGGCGTCCTCGATCCAGCGCCGCTCGGGTAGGCCCCGCAAGCCAGCGTTCGTTCGGTAGAGGCGACAGCGCGGCGTGTAGTCGCCGGGATCGACGTATGTCGGGTCAACGTCGACGCCATCGATACGGATCGTCGGCGAGCCGGGGAAGCGGAGACGCTTCGCCACCGCCGGATCGGTCGCATCGACGTCTTCTATCGGCGTGCCGGGCGCGACCTCGGCGATGACGTACTCGAGCAGATGCCGCGCCGCAGGATGGTTCGTGCAGTCCTGGAACCTGAGGATCTCGACCTTGTGGGTCATGAGGGCATGAGTCGTTGGGCGGTCGTCGCGTAGCTGGCCCAGGCCCCGCCGCCCAGCGTGACGCCCTCTATGAGGCCGACCAGCCGTCCCCGGCCTCCATGAGCAATGGCCCAGGCTGCCCCGTGCTCCGCGCCACAGAGAAGCACAGTCGGCGTGCAGAAGCTGCCGCGGAGGTCGCCGTCGCTGTCCGCCAGCCACAGCAGCTCGGGCCCACTTCGTTCTGGCTCGCCTCCCCGGAACCCAAGCTCGATCGTCCGGCCGCAGCGTCCACAGGTCGTCTGTACGATGGCGTTGGCCCCAAGGGCAGCGCTTATCCCGAGCGCGTCATAGGCGCACCAGGTCCGAAACTCCGCGTCGCCCAGCTTCAGGGCGTGCGGCCCGGTGGAGAGCGACAAGCCGGCCGAGCCGACGATCCGCCCGTCGTCATCGAGGTCGAGCCAGCCACCATGCGCCAGCGACGCGACCGTCGCACGAACCACGTCGTCAGGCATACCGGCCGCGACTGCAAGGTCGGAAGGCTCGATCGGACGTGGGTCACGAAGCAGGAGGCCGAAGGCGATCTCGCGCAGGCGGCCGGGCGCGACGGAGTCGTGCATGGTCATGGCGTGGCGCCAAAGTCGGTGACAGCTGACTTGCGCGCGGCCTCGAGTGCGTCCTCGAGCTGCAGTACGCCGCCCTTCGGGTAGCTGGACAACCAGCCGATCGCGCCCTCGGGCGAGCTAAAGAAGTGTCCATACTGGCATGCCGCGGCGCGGACGCCCGCTACGGACGGGTCGACAAACCAGGAGACGACGATCGAGGGTGGGTCCGCGGAGATGATCCGCCGCCCGTCGGTGGCGATTCGAAGCGGTTCGCCGGTCGCGCCGCCGGGTGATTCGATCTCCACTCCCTGATGCAGGATTGCGGCGAAGAACAAGGTGTCCATCGCACACCAGGCGAACATCTCCGCCTCGCCGATCTTGATCCGGTGCGGCGTTTCACGCGGCGTCAGGCCCATGCCCTCGACTCGACCGTCCGGCGTCCACTCGACGTCACCGAGGTCACGTAGCGCTGTTTCGACCCGCGGAAGCGGTAGGTTCGCCGCCCCTGCGATCTCGGTTGGGCTCGCGGGTCGCCCTTTGGCGAGCAGTCGGATCCCCGCGGGCAGGACGGCCCGGATTGCTTGGGGGTCAGCCTGGGTCGCGTCGAAGAACGATCGGATGTCGTTGACCACTCGAGCGGGCTGCATCAGGTCCGTCATCGGAGCTGCCTCCTAGGTGCTTCGGAGGTATCCTAGACCTTCAAGCGGACTTGAATGTCAAGAGGTACGATGCGGCGATGCGAGGGCTTTGGTTGGAGCCACGCGGGGACCCTGCCTGAGCCCGCCCGCCACACACACCGAGCTACATGCTCGAGGTCAGCTCGAGGCTGGAGATACCCCTCGCCAGGCTGGTGGTTGCGGGCGCAGGAAAGGCATCGAGCACCGCCTCTGGTGCGCGCAGGCACCGCCTTTCCCTCAATACGACGTCCCGTAGGCGTAGACGACGCGGCGCATCCGGCGTACGGTGGCCGCGACAGCGGGAGGCAACGACGCGCGGGTCACAGCCGCGGCCACCTCGCCCGCGCCGAGCCACTGGTGAGCCCGGCCCGCCTGGATAGTTGCCGGCACCCCGCAACGCCATCTCCATCGCGATGCCTGCATGTTCACGGGCTCGTCGGAGGTTTGGAGGACCACCGCCCGCCCTTCTCGCAGAAGGAGGTCCGATGGCGACCAAACGCACTACTCGCTGGCTGACTCCGTTCCTGCTCTCGGCGGCGCTGACCCTCTTCGCGCCCACGGCCACGGCCCATTCCGGGCCCGCTGTGCGGGGTGGTGGCGTCGTCGATGGACCGCTCGGGACGACGTCGCAGTTGGGGTTCACCGCGACCAGCTCGGGTGGCTCATTCCTTTGCGTCATGGCCGGCCGTTCGGGCTCGTTCCCATTTGGGCCATGGCAGAGCGTGCTGCAGATGCACGTCCAGGGCCGGGTGACGCCCGGCTCGCTCACCGTCTCTGATCAAGGTGTGGCGACCTTCAGCGGCACCGCAACGATCCATGTCATCGGCAAGACGTCCGGCGGACCGCTGGCCGTCACGCTCACGAACGTTCCGTTTGTCTCGACGCAGGCGGCCGGTGGCGCAGGCGTCGCCTGGCACCTGCTCACGGTGCCGGGAGTGGGCGCCTTCGGCCCGGCGACGATGAAGACGGGCCGGATCACGATCTCGCGATAGGACACACGTGACCCGTCTGTGGTCTGGAGCCATGGAGCTCGATAAGGAGGAAAGAATGCGGAACAAGAGAGTCGCGCCGCTGGCTATCGTCGTCCTGGCACTGGCAGCCTTTGGACCCGCATCAGCCACGGCGGGCGGGGCGCAAGCTGTCCGCTGGGACATCATCAGCCTGGTCGGCGCTGCACCCCCTGGTCCAATCAATCCGGGCGGCGTCGCATCCGCCACGGCGGCCAACGGCGGCGACACGATCACTCTGACGGGGGCAGGGACGTTCGTCGCGCCGGCGGGAAGCAACGGTGGATCCGGCGCTGTGACCGGAGGAGGTACCTGGACCAGATCCGGCGGCGGAAGCGGGACCTACAAGGTCAAGGAGCTCGTGAGCTGGGTGCTCGCCAACATGGCCAACCCGACGCCGGTCTTCGTTGACAACATCGGGCCATTGAGCTCGCGCGCCAACGGCACTGCCGTTCTCAGGATCGAATTCTCGGACGGCAATTCGGGCGTCCTGACCGTCGGTTGTCACGGCCCCGGGGCCCCACCGGGCATCTTCGAAGGCATCGCCGTCACCAAGGGGTACGTGACGTACTACAATGTCGCGCCTCCCGCGGGTGGGGTCGACGCCAACCGCACCCTTTTCCACATTCTGTAGAAATCGAGCACGGCCAGGGACGGCGCGATAGCACGTCCCTGGAAGATCATCCTCCATTCCCTGCCCCACTTCCTCGACGTTCCCCTGGGTGAGACCGCTTTGGTCGTAGAACCCACTCTGCCGCGCACATCGCTTGTCGTTGGCTGACTCTGGATCAGGGGATTGAAGGTTCGAAACCTTCCTCGCCAGCCAAATCCCAAATCTGAAACGGGGATACATCCCCTGACAGCGAGAGCGTGCCCGTTGCGTTGTAAGAGCCGCGCTTGACGCAGCCGCGCCGACCTTACGACTCTACGGACAGTTCATTCACCCGCGGATATCGACCTCGCGATCGACACGACCTTTGGGATGACGTGGCAGATGCCGGACGGGTCGCAGTCACGCGGCTCGAGGCGTTCTGCCCGCTCTCGCAGCCGCAACAGATCCTGCTCGAGGGCCTGGAGCTCGGTTATCCGCGCTCGAACCTCGGCGTACCGCCGGTCGATGAGCTCGGTGACGACACGGCAGGGCGCCTCACCGGCATCGCGGATGCCCAGCACCTGGCCCACCTCGGCTAGTGTCAAGCCGACCGCCTGGGCCGACCGGATGAAGGTCAGGCGGTATACGGCGTCGCTGCTGTAAGACCGATAGCCGGACGCCGTCCGGGCCGGCTCGGGCAGCAACCCGAGCTGCTCGTAGTAGCGGATCGCGGAGGGGGCGAGGCCGCTCCCGCGGGCGAGTTCTCCGATTCGCATGGCCAGAGGATAGGCCGCTTGACATTAAAGGGTAATTGAAGGTCTACGTTGCCCCAGATCAAGGACGGACCCTGGGAGCGAACCGACATGGAGACCATTCAGCTGTTTACCGCGGAGCTGCGCTACACCGACGAGACGACGCCGGTCGTGGCGCCTGATGGCCGCGAGGGCGAGCTCATCGGCAGCGGCGTCGGCCGGGTCGCTGGCCCGTTGCTGTCGGGCGACCTGCGCTGGTCGTTCTACGCGGCAGATTGCGCCTACCTTGCCGTCCGCGCGGGGTTCACTAACCCGGTCGACGAGCTGTGCCGGACGAACCCGGGTGGCGACATCCACACCGACGATGGGGCGGTCATCCGCTGGGACGCCAAGGGTTTCGGGCTGCGTGGGGCGGATCCGACACGACCCCACCGCTGGCGGATGGCCTCGGCCCTGGTGTTCGACACCGATGACGACCGTTACGCCTGGCTCAACCGCGCGATGGCCGTCTGGCAAGGCGAGTTCGACGAGACTCGGGGCGCGGCCACCTACACCGCCTGGCTGACGGCCGACGACGTGCCGGTTGCGTTGCGGGCGGCGGCCTGATAACTCCGGAGCGGCCAAGCAAAGGCCGCCTGTCCTCCTAGCGCTTGCACCCGGGCGCGCCCGGTCAGTCGTCGCCGCCTTGGCCTTCGGCGACCTCGCACAGGCGCTCGGCGTCGCGGATCAGCACCTCGTGCTGTGCGGTATCGAGCAGGCCCCGTCCGCGGAAGTCCGCCAGCGTGTGAGCGAGCGTCTCTCGGGTGGTGCCGATCATATCTGCCAGCTCCTGCTGGGTGAGCCGCGCCTTGATGAGCGTGCCGCGGACGGTCTCAACCCCGAACCGCTGTGCGAGGTCGATGAGCTTCCGAGCGAGCCGCTGGCCGACCCGGTTGTAGGCCATCGCCTCGAGCTCGCGCTCGGCCTCCTGGAGGCGTCGCGAGAGAAAGGTGATGATGTTGACGCCGATGGTCGGGTAGCGCTCGACGAGCTTGCGCAGCTCGTCCGGGGAGATCGTGCAGATCACCGCGGCGTCGATCGCTTCGGCGTATCCCTCCGCCAGCCGGTCCTGGCCAAGCAGGCGCATGTCGCCCAGGATCGTGCCCTTGTCGTACAGGTCGAGTGTCAACTGCCTGCCATCGGGCGTGACGCGGTAGACCCGGACTTGGCCCTTCTTGAGGATGTGGATCCGGTCGGGCGGGTCGTCCGGCGAGAGGATCACCTGGCCGGGACGGCAGTGGGTCATCGTCGTGGCGTGGCCGATCGCCTCAATGTCGGCCTCGGACAGGCCGCTGAATAGCTCGAGCTCGCGGAGGAGGCCGAGCTTCTCCGCGTGCAATCGACTCTCCGCCGGCGTTTGCATCACCGTCACGCGTCAACCTCGAGGCGGACGATCTGCCCTTCCGCGAACGGCACGCCGACGTCGAGACCAAGCCGCCGGTAGATCGCGCCCGGGATCCCGATGTCCGCCAGGAAGATGCGACCTGCACGCTGCGGTCCGGCCCCCCGGAAGAGTCCGGGTTTGGGGAGCGCGAGCGTCAGCGTTGCCGCGGCGGTGACCGCCGGCCCTTGCGCCGCGCCAGTGTCGGCGTCGATTCCCGACGGCAGGTCGAGACTGATGACCGGGACCGTGGCCCGAGAGACACGGTCAACCAGCCAGAGCACGCCGTCGTGTGGCGCTCCCGTGGCTCGGTAACCGAGGACCGCGTCGACGATCGCGTCGGCCGATGCGAACTCGCGGTCGAGCTCGTCATCGGGCACGTCGTAGATCGCCACGCAGCAGTCGACCGACATCTGGAGGAGCGTTGCGAGCTGATGGCGGCCGGCCTCGCTCAGCCTGTTCACCGGGCGGGCGAGGATGACCCGTACCGATGCACCGCGGTTCGCCATGTGCCGGGCCGCGGCAAGGCCGCCGCCGCCGTTGTTCCCGGGCCCGACGGCGACGACGACCCGCTTGCCCCCGAGGTCGCCACCCAGCAGGACGCGAACGAGCTCAGCGAGGTGGGATCCGGCCTGCTCCATCATCTGGAGGATGTCGATCCCGAACTCGTCGACCGCGAGACTGTCGACTTCGGCCATCCGCGCTCCTGTGACGGTCGGCAGCGAGGACGCACGGCTGACGGGAAAGCCGCCCACACTCTCGGTCACGGCAGATGCTCCTTGACCTCATGATCCACGCAGAGCCTCGACGGTAGCGGTGCTCTCAGGGCGTGACGGTGATTGTCCCTTTCATTCCCTGACTGGCGTGTCCGTCGACAGGACAGATGAACGTGTAGGTCCCGGCGGCGAGGGTGGCTGTGATCGTCTCCGTCATACCCGGCCCGAACGCCAGATCCTTCGTCGCCACGTTCACGCCGCTACCGCTGATGAGGAGGGCGTGGTTAATCGTCCCATCGTTGCGCGCCTCGAACGTAACCGCTGTTCCCGCCTTGAGCGTGACGGTCGCCGGAGTGATCGAGTACTCCTTCAGCGACAGCGTCACCGTTGTGCCGGATCCGGACGGCCGCTGCGCCGATGTGGATGGCGCCGGGGTGGCAGGTGGAGGCGACGCCCCGCTGAAGGTGGAGCCCGATGCCGCGGCCCCGGATCCGCAGGCCGCGACAACGAGCACGGTGGCACAGAACATCGCCGCCGTGTGGCCCCCGGTGGCGGCGAGGCGAGCCGTCGGTCCGGCGATGGCGGTCTTCACTGAACGACGAGGTCGATCTGTGCCTCGACCGGTGGGTTGATCGGCGCGTGCTGGTCGTCGACCAGGAGGGCGAAGAAGGTGTGCTTGCCCGGCGAGAGGCCCACGGTCGACGCCCGGAAGGTGTCGGTGTCGCTCATTCCGAGCATGGTCGCCATACCCATCATGCCGGCGGTGGTCGAGTCCACGTTCAGGTGCCAGTGCCCGTACCCGGCCAGGTCGGCCTTGCCGAAGAGCGGCCCCGAGACCTCGAAGTTCGTGATTTGAACCTTGACCGTGAAGTCACGTGAGACGGTCGATCCTGCAGCCGGCGACAGGATCTGGATCGACGGAGTCCCGGGATTCGACTTGGCTGTGATCTCCGGAAGCGGGCTCGTGGGCTGGTACGTGAACTCGATCGAGACCTCAGCGTTGGTCAGCTCGTCGTGCGAGTCGGTGGCGGGGATCGCGGTCAGGGTGTGCTTTCCCGGCGCGACGTTCTGCAAGCTGATGGTCGCTGTTGGCGTGCAGTACATGTTCACGAGTGCGTGGTCGAGCTCGAGGTGGTAGTGGCCCACGGTCGGCTGGTTCGGCTTCCCAGCCCAGGGACAGCTCAACGTGTAGCCGTCGGCGGCCACGTTGAGAGTCACCGAGTTATCCGTGACACTCGCGCCGTTCGCTACGCCGGTCGCGGCGAGCTTCCAGTGCAGATTGGCCAGCTCCGAGGACATCGGCATCTCACTCATCTCAGCCATGCCCGACTCGGAGGGCATCGCCGAGGGGGCCGGCGTCCCCCCGGCGCTGCACGCTGCAGCGAGGAGCGGCACGGCCGCAACGAGCATGGCCGGTTGCGATCCACGAGTGCGCATGGAGTCCTCCTTACCCGTGTTCGCCGGGTGACCGGAAGCTAAGCTCGCCAAGGGGCGCGAGGATGTGACGCGGACCACAGAACCGCGAGCGTCAGCGAGCCCATGCCCGGCTGAGGTGGGGTCGACTGCTGCGGGGCCTGTTAGCACGAGTGGCCGAGCGAGAATCCACGCCCCGATCCGTCGAGCTGGGTCGGGATCCAAGATCCCGCCGCGCGCCTTCGGCGCGCCATTGTCGACCTCTATACCTTCTGTCGGCGAGGCCTGCGCATTACCGACGACCTGTTCCGCCATGCGGCGCGGTCACGGGAGGCCAGTGCGGTCCTGGCGCCGATCTTCGCCGGACTCGACGCGTCGGCTGGTCTCCTGACGCAGGGATTCGGCGTCGACAGCGATAGGCGGCGTGGACTTCGAGGCGGCTATCGGCTTAGCGTTTTCGTTCGACGCCTGGCGCTCGCTGGCGCTCATCAGCGGACTCGGGCACGATGAGGGTGCCGGCCTATGGCGAGCATGGTCGGAGGATCGGTGATCGAGCGGAGACGCAGCTCCCCGTCGATCGGTAGCCGGTCCAAGAGACGTCCCAACAGCACGCGGGTCGAATTCGGGAGACAGGGCGGCGTAACCGCGGGCCTGGTTCCGCAGCTCTTGCCTCTAGGGGCGCGGCGCACCACGCGGCAGCGGAACCAACGACACAATGAGACGATGCGGACAGGTCCGCTCGGAAGGGCAGCTCGGCTCGTGCTGGTCGCCCTGCTCATCGAGTCGTTCGTCAGCATCGCGGACCAAGGCGGACCCGCGTCCTTCAGGGGCGCCAGGAACCTGACGGAGCCGAGCCTGCTCGTACTCGACGCGCTGATGCTGGCCCTGTTCGTGTCCATGGTCGGGGTCGTCGCAACATCGCTCCGGCCTCGAGCCCCCACCGAGCGCTGGAGCCTCGCGACGCTCGCGGTGGCGGGCGCGGCCGTGGCGCTGGCGGCGGCGCTGAGCCAGGTCGCGCACGGAACGATCTGGGACAGCCCGCTGAGCGACCTGGTCTGGTGGTTCGACGCGCTCATGCTGCTCGAAACGATCGTCACGCTGGTGGTCGCCGTCGCCATCGGTCTCCCGGGCTGCGAGATCGGGGTCTGGCCATGGCTCATCGCCCGGTCCCGCGGCGAGCCGGCCCCCCTCCGAGCGGTCGGCTGTATCGTCGGGCTGCACCTGATCGACAACTGGGAGGCGTCTCGAGGCGAGGCCCACCGCTGATCAGGGCAGCAAGAACCCAAGACGTCTAGCTCAAGATTCCACTCCTGCAACGGACCCGCCGAGCCCGAAACGCAGGTACCGGGGTTACCGGGGCCCACGGGAGGATTTGATGGCGAGCTCGGTCGGGTCCTTCGGCGCTCTCCAGGTCTGTAGACTCGCCGGAGCCGTCCGGCGCTACACGACCGGGCCAGCCGGTTCGCGTCGATCCCCTAACTGCAACGGTTTCGCTGGGCCGCCCACGGTCGGAAGCGCCGCGCATGCGGCAGGATGACTCTGGATCAGGGGATTGAAGGTTCGAATCCTTCCTCGCCAGCCATTCCCGCAGCCCGACAATGCGGGACGTGAACCCAAGCTCGAGGCTCAGGCAACCGCTTCGCCGCGCGCTCGTGCCGGGGCTCGCGCTCGTCACCGCCTTTGGCGTCAGCGCGGTCCTCATCGTCCTCACGGACTTCGATCACCTCAGCCGAATCGGGACGGACCCACTCGGGGCGATCGGCGGCGCGCTCGCCGGAGTCGTCGACGACTACAGGGCCATGCTCGCCGGCGCCATCGGCGACCCCGGGCGGATGATCGCCGCCATCCAAAGCGGCCAGGCTGCCGATATCGCCAGGGCGATCCGTCCGCTCACGGAGGCGCTGCTCGGCGCAACACCGTTCATCTTCGTCGGCCTGGGCCTCACCGTTTCATTCCGCGCCGGTCTGTTGAACCTCGGCGCCGACGGGCAGCTCTTCGTCGGCGGCCTCGGCGCGACCGTGACGGTTGGTCTCATCGCAGGTCACCTGGCGCCGGCCATCGTCGTCCTGCTCGGGCTCACCGGCGGCACGATCGCGGGCGCCGCCTACGGTTTCATCCCCGGGTTCCTGAAGGCTCGTACGGGGGCGCACGAGGTGATCACCACCCTGATGCTGAACCTGATCGCGCCGGCGATCCCAGTGGCGATTGCACCGGCGATCGCGCTGATCGCCTCGAGCATCGGCCCGCTCGGGGGGCCACCGGGGCGGCTTCCGTCCGTTCCGCGCTTGGTCGAGCTGCCGACGATACGGCTTGATTGGGGTTTCGTCGTCGCCCTGGTGATGGCGGCGATCGTGTCATTCCTGCTGTTTCGGACGACGCTCGGTTTCCAGCTCCGTGCCACCGGCTTCAGTGGTAGTGCCGCCAGGTCCGCGGGCATGCGCCCCGGCACCTCGACGACGCTGGCGATGGCGGTGTCCGGAGGGCTGGCAGGCATGGCCAGCGCGTTCACCGTCCTCGGGCCGGGTGGGGGCGGACCGATAGGTCTCGGCTACGTCGCCCTCGCGTTGGCCGTGCTGGGCGGGCTCCGACCGAGCGGCGTCGTGCTCGCCGCGCTGCTCTACGGCGCCCTGAGCAACGGCGCCAGGACCATGGTCATCGCGACGGGGGTTCCACTGCCCCTGCTCGTGGTGGTCATCGCCGTCGCGATGACGCTGGTGGCGGCGCCCAGCCTGATCCGTTCGATCTGGCGAGTTCGCTCGGCGCCATCGCCCGACGGTGCGGCCGAGCTCCCGGTCGGTCTGAGCGACCCGCTCTGACGACCTCGGCCCTTGCCAGTCCCACAATGTCCTTGACGCGCGAGCCGCTGAACCGCCGCGACTCGCGGCCCGATAGGGAATGGACGTGACTTCCCGATTCCGCCGGATCGAATGACCGCGGGCGTGGCGAGATGAGGATCCTCGTCGTCGAGGACGAGCCGGCGATCTCCGACGCCGTCCGCATCGCCTTGAGCGACGAGGGACACGCGGTGGACGTCGTTGCGCGCGCCTCGGACGCCCTTGTCTGGGCGGCAGCCGCTCCGTACGGGCTCGCGATCCTCGACATCATCCTGGGCGGCACGTCCGGGCTGGAGCTGTGCCGGCTGCTCCGAACGACCGGGTTTCGGGGCCCGATCCTGATGCTGACAGCGCTCGGCGGCGTGGCGGATCGCGTAGCCGGTCTGGACGCCGGCGCGGACGACTACATCGCGAAGCCATTTGCGATCGCGGAGCTGAAGGCAAGGGTCCGAGCGCTCGGTCGCCGTCCCGCGGCGACGTCCAACGTCACGATCGTCGTCGACGACCTGATTCTGGTCCCGAGCACCCTCGGCGTGAGCCGGGCTGGTCAAGCGGTCCGGCTCACGGCTCGCGAATACGCATTCCTCGAGCTGCTCGCGCGCCATCCGGGCCAAGTGTTCACCCAGCGCCACCTGATGAGCGCCTTGTGGGAAGCCGATGCCGTCATTGGCTCGAACATCGTCGAGGTCTACGTGCGGAGCCTGCGTCGAAAGCTGGACGGGGGGCGGCGGGATGGCCTCATCCAGACGATCCGAGGGGCCGGTTATCGACTCCGAGGGCCGGAACCCGGCGGACGAGCGCGACCCTCGGTTGCCCATCGACCCCAGCGCCGGAAGCCGTCGCGATGATCGTTCGTCGCGCACGGGTGCGCCTGACACTCCTGTTCATCGCCGTCTTTGCGATCATCCTGGTCACGTTCTCGGTGGTGTTCTACGTCGCCTTCGCGACCGTCCTCCAGCCGGATTTCGACGTTGGCCCCGAGCTCACGAACCGGCAGGCCGCCGAGGCGGCCTACGCATTCACGATCCAGCGGATCGGCATCTCGCTTGTCATCGCCGACGCTTTGGCGATCGTCGTCGTCGGCATCGTGGCCTGGTTTCTGGCCCGCCGGACGCTCGATCCGATCCGCGAGGCACATCAGCGTCAGCAGCGCTTCGTCGCCGACGCGTCGCACGAGACCCTCAACCCCTTGGCCGCGATCAAGGCCACGACCGGTGCCGCCCTGGACGCGGGACGCACGCCCGAACAGCTTCGAGCGGCCCTGGTGTCGGTCGATGCAGCGGCGGACCGACTCATCCGCTTGACAGGCGATCTGCTCGTTCTTGCGCGCACGACCGATCCGCTCGCCCCGTCGGACCGCGTCCCGTCCGATCTATCGGTCATCGTCGGCGAGTCGCTCATGGACCGATCCACTCTCGGCGATGGCCGTGTCGCGATCGAGCACGTGCTCGAGCCGGACCTGCCGGTCCTCGTCGATCCATCGGAGATCGACCGGATCGTCCGGAACCTCGTCGACAATGCGGTTCGCTACGGCGGACCCACGGGTCGGATCAGCGTGCGGACGTGGGACGACGACGGACAGGTGGCCCTGGAGGTGCGTGACGATGGACCGGGAATCGCCGTGGCGGATATCGATCGGATCTTCGATCCGTTCTATCGCGCCGGGGGCCAGGCGCGCGACCGCGAGGGCGTCGGCCTCGGATTGTCGATCGCGCGCGACCTTGCCGAGCGAAATGGCGGGCGGCTGAGCGCGACGAGCAGACTTGGCTCCGGAACCACCTTCCGCCTGAGCCTGCCGCGACTCAGGTGAGATTCAGGTCCGGGGGTTGAACTTGGGCGCCGGTGGCGTCGCGTCGGTCGCGGCTCGCCGCCGCGGGTACCGGAGACCGCGCTCCAATGGTCCGAGCCTCGATCACGCGCCGGGTGCCCGCGCTCGCGGGTTCGACAGCGCTTGCCGCGTGCATCCTTGCCGCGTCGGCCTGCGGCGAGACCAACCGATCCACTCCGTTGGGCGTCCCCTCGGCCGGCTCGGTCCCGATGTCACCGCCTACAGGCACCGAATCCCCGTTCGGGTCGACGGGGTCGAGCCCGTCAGATAGCGCCGAGCCTGTCTTCACACCGATTCCGGACGCGTCACAAGCGCCGGACACGGGCTCCGGTGGCGCCGCGGGCGACATCCCCGACAACGCCGTCTTCCTCGCCTATCAGTCGGCGGCCTGGCAGTTCCGTATCCAGTACGTGGAGGGCTGGCAGGTCACGACCCACACGGATGGCGTCGTGATCCGGGACAAGGACAGCAGCGAGACGGTCCAGGTGGTCAACAAACCTGCCGACCTCGAGGCCTGGGTGACCGACACCGATCTGCCCGCGCTGCAGGCGCAACCCGGCTTCGCGCTCGTGAAGCGGAACCACGTGACGGTTGGCTCGGCCACCCTCATTCACCTCGTCTACCACGCGCTTTCTCCGCCGGACTCGGTCACCGGCAAGCAGGTGCGCTCGACGGTCGACCGCTTCTATGTCGAAGGTCCGGCCCTCGCCGTGATCAGCCTCGCCACGCCCGATGGCGTCGACAACGTCGATGCCTTCCGTCAGATCATCGGGAGCTTCGCCTGGTAGGCGGGCTGACCTCCATGGCCTCGACCGAGTCCCGGCGCGATCCGCCGCTCCTCGTGCGCGACGCCGGCGCGCGACTGACGGGTGCCGCCGTCGAGGTGCGAAATGTCTTTCACATCTACCGGGAAGCGAACGTCGAGTCCGTTGCCCTCCGCGGCGTCGATCTCTCTGTTCAGCCAGGCGAGTACGTGGCGATCGTCGGGCGCTCGGGCTCGGGAAAGACGACGCTGCTCAACCTTCTCGCCGGCGCCGACCGACCGTCGGCCGGAAGCGTCCGAGTCGATGACATCGACCTCGCCCGGGCGTCCGAGGGGGAGCGTGCGCGTCTTCGGGGGCGAACGATCCGGCACATCGCCCAGCAGGGCAACCTGGTCGAGTTCCTCGATCTGCGCGAGAACCTCGAGTTGGCCGCCGCCCTCGGCGAAAGTGCAGTCGATTCCGCAGATGTCGGCGCCGCACTCGGGGCTGTTGGCCTCGCCCATTTGTCCAGGCGCCGGCCGAGCCAGATGTCCGGCGGCGAGCAGCAACGCGCCGCGCTCGCGCTTGCCTTCTTGACCAAGCCGCGCCTGCTCCTGGCCGACGAGATCACGGGTGAGCTCGATGGGGCCACGGCGTCGGCGACGCTCGACGCCCTGGACGTGCTCCGCACGTGCCTCGCGCCGACCGTCGTCGCCGTGACCCACGACACGGCGGTCGCGGAGCGAGCTGGCAGGGTTCTCGAGATGGTTGATGGGCGGCTGAGCGCCGATGCCCGCGCCGGTAACCGATCATGGCGGTAGTCGAGGTGGTCGATGCCGGGCGGCGGTACGGCCATGGCGAAACGGCAGTGCGGGCCGTTGTCGGCACGTCGATGAGCGTGCGGCGAGGCGAGTTCGTGGCTATCGAGGGCCCGTCCGGGTCCGGCAAGACCACCCTTCTCGGCCTCCTTGCCGGCCTCGAGTCAGCCGACGACGGGACCGTCACCGTGCTCGGGCATGACCTCGCCCGACTGTCCGCCGCGGAACGAGCGCAACTCCGGCGATCGCGGATCGGAATCGTCTTCCAGGCCTACGGCCTCGTCGCGAGTCTCGATGCGGTGGACAACGTTTCCCTGCCGCTGCGGTTGGCCGGCTTGCCGACCGCCGAGGCCCACTCGCGCGCCTTGGTGGCGCTCGAACGGGTCGAACTCGCCGAGGTGGGGCATCACCGAATCGGCGAGCTGTCCGGTGGTGAGCGACAGCGCGTGGGAGTGGCACGCGCGATCGCGATCTCGCCGGCATTGATCCTCGCCGATGAGCCAACCGGGAATCTCGACGAGCGGACCGGCCGCAGGATCGTCGAGCTCCTCGCGCACGAAGCGCATACGGCCGGATCGGCCGTGGTCGTGGTGACGCACGATCCCTTGTCCGCGTCCGCGGCTGACCGGCGCTATGCGATGGCGGACGGGACCCTCACGGAGCAGGCGCAGTGATCCTCGGCCACATGGTCCGGCTCCTCGTCCGGAATCCGGGCCGATCGGTCACCACAACGGTCGGGACCGCCTTGGCGACCGGGCTCGTCACCGCGGTCCTCCTGTTCGGCGTCGCCTCGTCGACCACGCTGACCCGGCGCGCCCTCGCTGCGGTTGCCGTTGACGAGCAGGTCGTGCTGGCCGAGGGTGCCGATCGGCAGCAGGCGATCGCGATCGCCGCAGCTGACCCGGCTGTCCGCACGACGCTGCCCTTCGACATCGCCCACTTCGATGCGGCCGAACGAACGGCAGGGGCTTCCGCCACCCAGACCAGCGGCGGCGTGATCGTCGGGATCGGCTCGAGCTATCCGTCGGCGACGAAATCGTTCGAGACGGTCGGCGGGGCGATCGAACCAGGCGCCGTCGCGATCAGCCGCGACCTGTCCTCCAATCTCGGTGCCGTGGCCGGCGACACCGTAACCATCCATCTCGCCGGCGGCGCCGCGGTGGAATTGAAGGTGAGCGGCGTCGTGGACACGACCGGCGCCGACACCGTCCTCGGACCGCTCGACGCCGCCCGACGGGCAGCGGGGGCCAACCCGCCGGCGAACGTCGCCGTGATGAGCATCGACGATGTCGAGCGCCTGATCCTGACTCGCATTCCGCCGGGCACGTTGTCGTCCGACGCCTCGGATTCCGCGAAGGCCGGGGCCGTGCTGCCCGTGTTCGCGCCAGAGCCCGCCGTGCGGCGCGAGGTCCACCTTGTCCTGGACCATGCCCAGGTCCCAGGCGACCCTGCCGCCGCCACGAGCTGGTTCGACGGGGTACGTCGCCGGCTGGAACGCCAGGGCGGGGGCGCGTTCCAGGTGGTCGATGATTCCTCTTCGGCGCTCGAACCGATCGCCGCGGACCTCGCGTGGGGCCAGATCCTCTTCGTGTTTCTGGCCCTGCCTGGCGTCGTCGTGGCGCTCGGGCTCGAACGGCTCGCCGCAGATGCGACGCGCGATTCGACCCGTCGCCACGTCGCCTGGATGCGCCGACAGGGTGCCACGGCCTTGGCGCTTGCGACAGTCATCATCGGCGCGAGTGCGCTCGCGGCGCTCGCCGGTGCGATCGTCGGGGTGGTCGTGGGCGCGCTCGTCGCGGGGACGCTCTACGGCGCGGACCTGCTTTCCTCCGGCGCCACGGGTCCGATCGCGCTGATCGTGATCGGGACGATGGCCGTCATGACCGCAATCAGCATGGCCACGGCTGGGCTCGCCGTGCGACGCGACATCGCCCGCGAGATCGCACCGGGCGCCGAGGCCCTGGTCCGACCGACCCCGGCGGCGTGGCGGCGGTTCCGGTTGGACGGCTTGCTCCTCGTCGCCGGCGTCGCGGCGGTCGTTCTGATACCGCAGGTCCGCCCGGTCATCACGGCGGAAGGCAACCCGACCGTCTCGCTGGCGATCTCGGCGTTCGTCGCGCCGTGCCTCCTGTGGGCCGGACTGACCTTGCTCGTCCTGCGGCTCACCGAGGCCGCCAGTCGACTGGGCGGCATCCGCCGCGGCCTGCGGCGAGCAGGCGGGGTCACCGGCGAGCTGGCGGGGGCCTCGCTCGCGGCTCGCGGCGAATCGGTCGGTCCGGTCGTTGTCGTGGTCGCGCTGGCGATCAGCTTCGCGGTCAGCGTCGTCGTGTTCGACGCCACGTACTCGCAGCAGCAGCGAGTGGACGCTCGGCTCACGCTCGGCGCGGACCTGAAGGCGACGCCGAAGGCCGCGGTTGACGGCACGGCCGCGCAGCAGCTGGCAGGTCCCGGCGTCGTGACAGCCACCCCGTTCGTGGATCGGATCGTGTACGTCGGACCGGAAGCACAGGACCTGCTCGCGATCGACCCAGCGAAGTTGCCCGGAGTCGCCCCCTTGTCGGACTCATTCTTTGCGGGGACCACGGCAGACGCCGCCATGGCAGCGCTGCGGAGCGAGGCCGATGGGATCCTGGTATCGGCCGAGACGGCGCGCGACTACAGCATCGTTCCTGGAGACCGGGTCCGGATCCGCGTGCCGGACGCAAACGGCAACCTTCGCCAGGTCGACTTCCGGATGGTCGGAGTCGCCCTCGAGTTTCCGACCGCACCGAAGGATGCGTTCCTCGTGGCCAACCTCGACTGGGTGCGTCGCCAGACCGGCAACGAGAAGATCTCCTTCGTCCTCGCGGCATCGAGCGGGGATCCCGCCGATGCGGGACGACGGCTGGCCGATCGACTCGGCCCGGGGTGGACGGTGGAGGACCTCACGTCCACGACGGCCCGCCTCGCCAACGCGGTGACCTCGGTCGACCTGGGCAGGCTCGTCGCGGTCGACCTGGGCTTCGCGCTTGCCATCATCGCAATCGGGGTGTTCCTCTTTCTTGCCGCGGCCTTCGCGGATCGCTCCAGCGAGCTCGCGACGCTCGCCGCGGTCGGCGCGGAGCCACGACAGCTACGCGCGACGCTTTCGATCGAGGCCGGGGCGATCATCGGCGCGGCGGTGACCTCGGGGACGCTGGCCGGCCTCGCGATCGGCGCGGTGCTGATCGGGGTCCTGACCGGCATCTTCGACCCCGCACCCGCGGCGCCCGCGGTGCCGGTCGCAGGAGTTCTGCTCATCGCGGCGCTGGCATTTCTCGCCAGCGGCATCGCCGTCGCATGGTTCGGTCGACGGCTTGATCGGCTCGACGTCATGGGTCCGCTGAGGGTCCGCTAGCCACGACGGCATGTGTCTTGACATGCCACCGCACCCGCCGATAGGCTCGGGGCACAACTGAAGACGCTTATCAAGAGTGGTGGAGGGACCGGCCCGATGAAGCCACGACAACCTACCGGCCTCGAGCCGGCAAGGTGCCAAATCCGGGCAGGTCCCCCTGCGAGATAAGGT
>JACXTT010001084.1_pt1 | contig 46404 bp, 46 predicted proteins | sample 9270951 | NCBI WGS metagenome assembly JACXTT01 (sample SAMN15532306, study PRJNA645909) | rock metagenome | isolation source: weathered quartz diorite | place: Puerto Rico | collected 2017-06-21 | reverse complement strand
ATGACCCCGCAGCAGTTCAACGCGATTCAATACGATGCCCGGCACTCGCTGTGGAATGACCTCAAGGGCCAGTTGGACGTGCAGTTCTTCCACGTCGGCATGGGTTTCAAGCAACCGGTGCGCATGTACAGCGTCGATGCCGGGACGCGTCAGGCCCGGGAGGTGCATTTCCGTCCGGCATTGTTCAACTATGCCCGCAGCGGCATCGATTCGTCCCGGCTCAAGGGCGACCTGGGGTTCGCCGGCTTCAAGCTGTTCAAGGCCCCGGAAATCGACCAGCACGACATTGTCTCGTTCCTCGGCGCCAGTTATTTCCGCGCGGTGGACAAGACCGGGCAATATGGCCTGTCCGCCCGTGGGCTGGCGATCGACACCTATGCCAAGCGGCGCGAGGAGTTCCCCGACTTCACCCATTTCTGGTTCGAAACCCCGGACAAGGACAGCACCCGTTTCGTGGTCTATGCCTTGCTCGACTCGCCGAGCGCCACCGGTGCCTATCGTTTCGACGTCGATTGCCAGGCCGAGCAGGTGGTGATGGCGGTCGACGCCCACATCAATGCGCGCACGGCCATCGAACAGTTGGGGATCGCGCCGATGACCAGCATGTTCAGTTGCGGCACCCATGAACGGCGGATGTGCGACACGATTCATCCGCAGATCCACGACTCCGACCGCCTGGCCATGTGGCGGGGCAATGGCGAGTGGATCTGTCGGCCGTTGAACAACCCGGCGACCTTGCAGTTCAACGCCTTCGCCGACAAGGATCCCAAGGGCTTCGGCCTGGTGCAGACCGACCATGAGTTCGCCAGCTACCAGGACACCGTGGACTGGTACAGCCGGCGTCCGAGCCTGTGGGTCGAGCCGACCACGGCCTGGGGCGAGGGCTCCGTCGATCTGCTGGAAATCCCTACCACGGGCGAGACCATGGACAATATCGTCGCGTTCTGGACGCCCAAGCAACCGGTAGCGGCGGGGGCCTCGCTGAACTACGGCTACAAGCTCTACTGGAGCGCGATGCCGCCGGTGGGCACGCCGTTGGCACGGGTTCACGCGACTCGTTCGGGCATGGGCGGGTTTGTCGAGGGTTGGGCGCCGGGCGAGCATTACCCCGAGGTCTGGGCCCGGCGGTTTGCCGTGGACTTTACCGGCGGTGGCCTCGAGCGCTTGTCCCTGGGGGCCGAGATAGAGCCAGTGGTGACGCTCTCGCGGGGTCAGGTGAAGGATATCGATGTGCTCAAGCTGGACGAAATCAACGGCTATCGGGTGACGTTCGACTGGTACCCGAGCGACGACCAGGTCGACCCGGTGGAAATGCGCCTGTTCATTCGCACCCATGAGCGGACCTTGAGCGAAACCTGGTTGTACCAGTACTTCCCGCCGGCCCCGGACAAGCGGCGCTATGCCTGACACCGCGCGTCCCCTGTAGGAGTAGCCGGTCGACGCTCGATTGCTGGCGATGAACGCAAGAACACCGCGGATATCCAGGTGGCCCGCGTCATCGTTGAGGTCCATCGCCAGCAAGCTGGCTCCTACAGGTAGCGTGGCGTTTTCAATATCCCATTGGGTATTGGGATCCTATGCGGCCATCAATTGGCATCCGGCACCAGCACCGGCTCGGCCCGGTACAGCTCCGGCTCCAGGCGCTTGAGGTTTTCCACCTTCGGCAAATCATTGATGGCGATATACGGTGCGTAAGGGTGCAGCGTCAGGTAGTTCTGGTGATAGCCCTCGGCCGGGTAGAAGACCTTGCCGTCCTCGATCCGGGTGACGATGGCCGAAGGAAACACCTTGGCGGCATCCAGCTGGGCGATATAGGCCTTGGCGATCGCTGCCTGTTCGGCATTCACCGGGAAAATCGCCGAACGATACTGCGTGCCACGGTCCGGCCCCTGGCGGTTGAGCTGCGTCGGGTTGTGCGCCACCGAGAAAAACACCTGCAGCAGTTTTCCATAGCTGACCTGACTCGGGTCATAGGTCACCTGCACCGATTCGGCGTGCCCGGTCGAACCTTCTCCCACCGTTTCATAATGGGCGGTATCCGCCGCGCCGCCGGTATAGCCCGACACCGCGTTCTCGACCCCGCGCACATGCTGGAACACCCCCTGGACACCCCAGAAGCAGCCGCCGGCAAACACCGCCGTGGCCTTGCCGCTGGCACCCGCCGCTTGATCCAGCGCCGGCGGCGCGATCCGCACCGCGTCCTCCGCCGACCAGGCCAGGCGCTGGAACATCAGCACCGACAGGGCCAGCGTGGCGATCCCGGCGAGTATCCGCAGCGGCGACCGGGTTTTTCGTTGCATTACAGACGTACTCATCGTGTTCATCCTCGTGGCGATCAACCGAAGGTAAAGGCGTAGGCTTGTACGCCAGGGTCGAGAAATTCGATGGAGAAGGTGTGCTCGCCGACGTCCCCGGCCTGGCGGACCAGTTGGTACAGGCGCTGTTCGGTCACCGTGCCTTCGCCATTGGCGTTGGTATCGGTGCCGTGGTTGGCACCCGGCAGCGTACCGTCGATGCGCACCTTGAAACGCACCGGCTTGCCGTCCGTGCCCGGCCCCAGCACCAGGTGCAGGTCACGGGCGTGGAAGCGGTAGACCACCTGGCCCGGGGCCTGGTTGAGCGTGACCTGCTCGGCGTGGGCGGTCCATTGGCCGTCCAGGCCCCACTGGTTCAAGGCCGGCTGTTGCGGCGCCGCGTAGTTTTTCGAGTGGTCGGCCACCTGGTCGCCCGGCGAGGCGAAATTCTCGGCACGGTCATAACCCAGGTAGGTTTCCGGTGACTTCACTTCGGCCTCGTCGGCGGCCTGCATCACGCCCTGGGCCTGGGCGCTGACCATCCCGCCGGAGACGTTCCGCTGACCGGCTTCTTTCAACAATTGCTGGATCACTTGCTCGGACCCTTCGTAGTCGCCTTCACCGAAGTGGTGATAGCGCACGCGGCCCTGCGCATCGACGAAGTAATGGGCCGGCCAGTACTGGTTATTGAAGCCACGCCAGATCGCATAGTTGTTGTCGATCGCCACCGGGTACTGGATGCCCAGCTTGGTCACGGCCTGACGGACGTTGTCGATATCGCGTTCGAAGGCGAACTCGGGCGCATGCACGCCGATCACCACCAGCCCCTGGTCGTGGTACTTCTGTGCCCAGGCGTTGACGTAGGGCAGGCTGCGCAGGCAGTTGATGCAGGAGTAGGTCCAGAAGTCGATCAGCACCACCTTGCCCTTGAGTTCGGCGGCGCTCAGCGGCGCGGAGTTGAGCCACTGCACGGCGCCAGACAGGTCCGGCAGGGTGCCTTCCACCGGCAGCGCACGTTCCGCGGCGCCGGTCTTGGCCGCCATCGCCATCATGCTGCCTGCCGGTTGGCCGGCCTCGCTGTTGACCGCCGCCATCATCGCGCCGTTCTGCTCCGGGGCGTTTTTCGCGGTCAGGGTGTCGAGCAGCTTCTGTTCGATGCCCGAGGTGGCGACCGTGGAGACCCGGGTCAGCACGCCGGTGTCCAGGCCCAGGGCGATGGCGACCACGCCGACCAGCATGGCCGCGCCCAGGCCGCGCCGCAACCATTGCCCGGTGCCGAGGTTGCGTTTCATCGCGTTGAACAGCTTGCCGCCCACCAGCAGCGCCCCGGCCAGGGAGGTCGCGGCACCGGCGGCGTAGGCCAGCAGTAACAGGGTGGTACCGATGTTCGCGCCTTGCAGGGCTGCACCGGTGAGGATCAGGCCGAGGATCGGCCCGGCACAGGGCGCCCACAACAGGCCGGTGGCGATGCCCAGCACGAAGGACGAGCGAGCGCTGGGCGAGCCATCATGGCTTTGCGCCGAGCGCGACAGCCGGTCACCGGCCGCCACCAGCGGTTGGGTCAGGCGCTCGGCCAGGTGCGGGAACAGCAGGGTAATGGCAAAAAACGCCATCAGCGCCATCGCCAGCCAGCGACCGTACTGGTTGGCCTGCACCACCCAGCCACCGCCGACCGCCGCCAGGGTGGCAACCAGGGCGAAGGTCAGGGCCATGCCGCAGAGCAAGGGCAGGCCGCTGCGGCGAAACGGTTCGCCGGAGCGGGCGAAGACGAACGGCAGCACCGGCAGGATGCAGGGGCTGAGGATGGTCAGGAGACCGCCGAGGTAGGCCAGGATAAGCAGGAACATGATGGAGTCCTTGTCGAAACGTGGGAATCAGGCCGCGCCGGGGGCGAAGGTCATGGCGACACCGTTCATACAGTAGCGCAGGCCGGTGGGCGGCGGTCCGTCGGGGAACACATGGCCCAGGTGGCCGCCGCAGCGGTGGCAATGCACCTCGGTGCGCGAGACCCCGAAGGAGCTGTCGCGGCGGGTGGCCACGGCGCTTTCCAGCGGTGCGGTGAAGCTCGGCCAGCCGGTGCGGCTGTCGTACTTGCTGGCGGATGAAAACAGCGCCAACTGGCAGCCCGCGCAGGCGAACACGCCGTTGCGGTGCTCGTCGTTGAGGGCGCTGGAGTAGGGTCGTTCGGTGCCTTCGTGGCGCAGTACTGCGTACTGCTCGTCGCTGAGCATGGCTTTCCACTCGGCGTCGCTGTGGTTCACTTCGAAGGTTTCGCCCGAATCGGCCGAGCCGCTGCCGCTGCCGAAGGTGGCTCCGACGGCGCGCCAGTCGAACAGGCTGGCGGCGAGCAGGGTGGCGGCACTGGAAACAAGAAAGCGTCTTCTGGAGGACATGGCGTCGCGTCCATGGTGATTGATCAGGCTTGCATTGTTGGGCGGCAAGGGTCGCCAAATCCTCCCGTAAAGTTAAATTAATTGTGAACATTGCCGCGCGGCGATCCTGCACAATGATCCAGGCATCGTTTCCGTCGATTACCCGCACGAAGGCTGCTCCATGGATTCCCCCAAACGTATTCTGATCGTCGAAGATGACCTGCACCTGGCGGGCTTGCTGAGCCTGCACCTGCGGGACGAGGGTTATGAAGTCACCCACTGCGCCGACGGTAACCTGGGCCTGGCCCAGTTGAGCAAGGGCTCCTGGGATGCGCTGATCCTCGACCTGATGCTGCCGGGCGTCGATGGCCTGGAGATCTGCCGGCAGGCGCGGGCCATGGCGCGCTACACGCCGATCATCATCACCAGTGCCCGCTCCAGCGAGATGCATCGGGTCCTCGGCCTGGAGCTGGGCGCCGACGACTACCTGGCCAAGCCGTTCTCGATGCTGGAGCTGGCGGCGCGGGTCAAAGCGTTGTTGCGCCGGGTGGACGCCCTGGCCAAGAGCCTGAAGATCGAGGCGGGCACCCTGGAACAGGGCGGCCTGAGCCTCGATCCGCTGACCCGCGAGGCCCAGGTCGACGGCAAGCTGCTGGACCTGACGCCACGGGAATTCGACCTGCTGCATTTCTTCATGAAAAACCCCGGCACCGTGTACTCGCGCATGGACCTGCTGAACCAGGTCTGGGGCTACCAGCACGACGGCTATGAACACACGGTCAACACCCATATCAATCGCCTGCGGGCCAAGATCGAAGTCGACCCGGCGCAACCCGAGCGGATTCTTACGGTCTGGGGCCGCGGCTATCGTTTCTCGCCCGTGAGTCGCGCGCAATGAACCTGACCCTGTCCCAGCGCCTGTCCATTGCCTTTTCCATCCTCCTGCTGGCCTGTTGCGGGGCGTCGGTGTGGTTGCAGGTGCGGGCCAGCGACATGCACGAAAAGGAAGTGGTCCAGGGCCTGTCCCGGGACCTGGCGCAGAGCATTGCGCTGGACAACAAGCTGGTGGGCACCGAGGGCCTGACCATGGAGGCGGTGCGCGCGTTGTTTGGCCAGTTGATGAACGTCAACCCGAGCGTGGAAGTCTATCTGCTCTCGCCCAGTGGCAAGATCACCGGCGATGCCGCCCCGCAAGGCCACCTGCACCGCGATCACGTGGACCTGGCGCCGATCCGTCGGCTGCTGGAGGGCCAGCCGTTGCCGATCCTCGGTGACGACCCGCGCAGCGAGGACGGGCGCAAGGTCTTCAGCGCCGCCGCCTTGCGTGGCAGTGGCAAGGAGCTGGGTTATCTGTATGTGGTCCTCCAGGGCGAGGAGCATGATCGTCTGGCCGCCCAGGTCTCGGCCAGTTCGGTGCTGCGTACCACCTTGTGGGCCATGACCCTGGTGGCTCTGCTGGGCCTGATCGCCGGCCTGATTGCGTTCCGCCTGATTACCCGACCGCTGCGCCGGCTGACCGAGACCATGCGTGATTTCGATACCGATGCCGCGCCGGCGCAGTTGCCGGTGTTGTCGAAGGCAGGGGCGGGGCGTCGCGATGAAATCGAAGTACTGGAGGCCAGCTTTGCCCAGATGGCGACGCGCATCGGCGAACAGTGGCGGACCCTGACCCAACTCGACCAGGACCGCCGCGAACTGGTGGCGAATATTTCCCATGACTTGCGCACGCCCCTGGCGTCGTTGCACGGTTACCTGGAAACCCTGTCCCTCAAGGACGCGGTGCTGGCGCCGGACGAGCGCCGGCGTTACCTGGCGATCGCCCTGGCCCAGAGCAGCAAGGTCGGGCAACTGGCCCAGGCGCTGTTCGAACTGGCGCGCCTGGAGCATGGCGCGGTGCGTTTGCAGGTCGAGGACTTTTCCCTCAGCGACCTGATCCAGGACGTGTTCCAGAAGTTCGAACTGATGGCCGAGACCCGCCAGTCGAAACTGCAGGCGGTGTTGCCCCGTGGGGCCTCGATGGTCAGCGCGGACCTGGGCATGATCGAACGGGTCCTGACCAACCTGATCGACAACGCCCTGCGCCACACCCCCGAAGGCGGCACCATCGAAGTGGCGCTGGTGCATGGCGACGGCAAGGTGCAGGTCACGGTCAGCGACACCGGTCCGGGGATCGCCGCTTCATTGCTGGAGAACCTGTTCCGCCGGCCGTTCAACCAGGACGGCGACCGGCGCTCCGGTGGCCTGGGGTTGCTGATTGTCCGGCGTATCCTGCAATTGCACGACAGCCAGATTCGCCTGTTGTCGAGGCCCGGCAAAGGCGCGGTGTTCCATTTCGAGTTGACGGCGGCGGGTTAGGTGCGCGGCTCAGTCCGCATCCTCTCTTCTTTCTGTGCGTTGGGCGACTTCCTTGTCATGAGTTTCGGGCGAAGCTAACAACCCTCAGCGCGTGTTGAACACCTGCTCCAGATGCTGTTTGTAGCGCTGCAGATCGTGTTCATATTCGGGGTTTTTCACCACGTCGAAGCAGGCAAAGGTCGGCAGCGCCTGCAGTCCGATCAATTGGTGTGCCTTGTGGAACGGGAAGTAGATGGCGTCGATGCCTTTGCCTTCAAAGAAATCGTCCTTGGCCTCGAAGGCATGCCGGGGGGCGTTCCAGGTTGACGAGATCATGTACTTGCGGCCTTGCAGCAACCCTCCGGTGCCATAGCCAAGGGCGGGGTTGGCAGCGCTGCGACCGTCGTCGGCGAAGAGCTGGCCGTGGCCGACGGTGAAGACTTCGTCGATGTATTTCTTCAGTGGCCAGGGCGCGCCCATCCACCAGGCCGGCATCTGATAGATGATCGCGTCGGCCCAGAGGAACTTGGCGATTTCCTCTTCCTCCCGGTAACCCTCCGTCAGGTGGGTGGAGCGCACCTGGTATCCGGCGCCGCTCAAGAGGCTGAGCGCGGTGTCATGCAGGCTGCGGTTCAGGTCGCCTTTGGCAACGGCATAGGGGGTAGCGGCGTTGATCACGAAAACCTTGTCCATCGGAGTGCTCCAGTTGAATTGACTGGGAGCAGACGATAGCGATGAACATCGACTGGAAAAATGGGGCATCGATCCGTTTAGAATGGACTCCAAAGTCATCAATGGGCGGGATATGGACAGTCTGAGTGCAATCGGTGTGTTTGTGCAGGCCGCCGAGGCCCGCAGTTTTGTGGCGGCTGGACGCGTTCTGGGGATTTCGGCCTCGGCGGTCAGCAAGAGCATGGCGCGGCTGGAAGAGAAGCTGGGGGTGCGGCTGTTTCATCGCAGTACCCGCAGCATCGCGCTGACCGGCGAGGGGATGCTCTATCTGGAACGCTGCAAGCGGGTGCTCGATGAGCTGGAAATGGCCAACGCGGAGCTGTCGCAGTTGTCGTCGATACCTCAAGGGCGCTTGCGTATCAGCCTGCCGCTGATCGGCAAGCCGTTCCTGCCGGTGCTTGCCGAGTTCCAGCGTCGCTATCCGGATATCCAGCTCGACCTGGAGTTTACCGACCGAGTGGTGGATGTGATCGAGGAGGGCTTCGATGCGGTGATCCGGGCCGGGGAACCCAAGGACTCCGGGCTCAGTGCAAGGTCGCTGGGGGGCTTCAGGATGCTGGTCGCCGGCTCACCGGCCTATTTCGCCCGACGCGGGGTGCCACTGACCCCGGCGGATCTGTTGGCGCATGCCTGCATCCATTTTCGTTATCCGCTGACCGGCAAGCTGCAGAGCTGGATGCTGTCGGGGGCTGGAGAGGGCAGCGAGGCGGACTTGCCCTGTTCGATGATCTGCAACTCCCTGGAGGGCCGCAGTGCTTTTGCGCTTGAGGGCCTGGGGCTGATCTACGTGGCGGATTTCCTGATCGCGCGGGAGCTGGAAAGCGGTGAGCTGATCACGGTGCTGGACAGCTTCGTTCGGGAAACCGGCCAGTTCAATGTGCTGTGGCCGTCGGGTCGGCACGTGGTGCCCAAGCTGCGGGCGTTCATAGACTTTCTGCAAGGGCGCCTGCCGTTTCCGAAGTGAGCGCGCGCGGCATGATGATATTCAGTTCGTCCCTGAGGAAGTTCTGTAGTGCCTGGACTGCTGCGGCCTGAGCCTTGGGGACCGGGCGGACATAGAGGGCAAAATCCACGATGGGCGGCGCTGGCAGGCCATCGGTCGGACCCAGCACGCGCATGCTTTCGCTGCGGATATTGCCCTCCATCAACACCGTGATACCCAGTCCGGCCTCGACCGCCGACTGCACCGCCGGCAGGCTGGTGCTGCTGCAGACGACGCGCCAGGGGATGTTCGCCCGTTTCAGAATACCCACCACCTGGCCATGCCACAGGCAGGGTCCACCGAACGTCACCAATGGCAGGCTCTGCGCGCGCAGGTCGCTGGGCAGGGTCAGGCCCCGGGCGCCGACCCAGAACAGTGACTGGGTCCAGCAGGCCTGGGGCTGGGCACTGATCGCCGAGGCGTCGCCGACGATCACATCCAGGGTGCCGTCGGCCAACCTGGCGGACATCGCCGCGCTGCTGTCGATGACGATTTCCAGGGAAATGTGCGGATAGGCTGCTGAAAAGCGCCGTAGCGCCCGCGGCAGGCTGCCCACGGCGATGTCCTCGAGCAACCCCAGGCGCACGATGCCGGCGATCTGGCTGACGGACAAGGCCCGCCGGGCATCGGCCCCGGCTCCGAGGATGCTATGGGCATAAGGCAACAGCAGGTGGCCGGCTTCGGTCAGGCGCAGGCCTCGTGGCGAGCGGTCGAACAGGCGCCGCTCAAGGTCTTCTTCCAGCCGCCGCAACTGCATGCTGACCGCCGCCTGGGTACGTGCCAGGCGCTGGGCGGCCGCCCCGACCGCACCGGTTTCGGCGACAGTGACGAAGGTTCGCAACAGACTGCTGTCGAGATCGCGCATTATCAATATTCGTGAAGTCCGGATAAGAAATATCAGCTTATTTGAAGTCTGCGTGACTGGCTAGGATGGCCCGACATTCACAGGAGACTTTGCCATGCAGGAAAACGCCAGCGTCCTACCGCAGCCTGTCACCCGCAGGACACAGCGCAGCGCGCTGTTGTGGGCGGCGCTGCTCTGTGTGCTATCCATGCTGAGCGTCCAGTTCGGCGCGGCACTGTCGTCGCCGACCATGGACACTTATGGCTCGTTCAGCACCACCTGGCTGCGTTTGTGCTGGGCGGCGGCGATTCTCGCGTTGCTGGTGCGGCCGCGCCTGCACCGCTATTCGCTGTCGCGCTGGCTGGCCGCCGGGAGTCTTGGCCTGGCGATGGCGCTGATGACCACCTGCTTCTTCGCGGCGATCCAGCGTATTCCCCTGGGACTGGCGATCGCCATCGAGTTTCTCGGTCCGTTGCTGGTGGCCAGTCTCGGGGTGCGCAGTTGGCGGGCATTGATCTGGCCGGCGCTGGCCGTGACCGGGGTGTTGCTGTTGGCGCGCAATGAGGGTGGCTGGGTCGGCGAGCCGCTGGGTGTGCTGCTGGCGTTCGGTTCGGCGGCGGGATGGGCGGCTTACATCCTGATGATGAAAAAGGTCGGTGGGCTGTTCCAGGGTTTTGAAGGGCTGTCGGTGTCGCTGTTGGCCGCCGCGATCATTGCCACGCCGCTGGGACTTTGGCAGAGCGGCGGCCACCTGCCGTTGCTGCAGGTCGCCAGTTGCGCCGGACTGGCCCTGTTCGTGCCGCTGCTGCCCTATGGCCTGGAGATGGTGGCCCTGCGGCGGATGCCGGCGTCGTCGTTCGGCATCCTGATGAGCGCCGAACCGGCGGTGGGCGCCCTGGCCGGTTACCTGGTGCTGTCCCAGCCGATGATCCCGATGCAGTTCGCCGGCACCGCCCTGGTGGTCAGCGCCAGTCTGGGCGTGCTGGTGCTGCCCTGAGTGTCGTGAGGGGGCGCGGGTTCACGCCGTTTCGAGGGGGGCGGGGATGTTCGCGGCAACGGGCAGCAGCGGATATTGCCGGTCGGTCGCTTGCGCCACCGCATGGCCGTGCCGGGCGATTCGTTCGAACACCTCGGGCTTCAGGCGATTCAGGGTGGTGGGGAAACTCGCGGCAAAGGCGGCGTCGCTGCCTTCGAGCGGTTCGATCAGGGAGCTGGCGATGCTCAGGTAACCGCCACGCCCCGGGGCTTTCTTCAGGTATTCGACAAAGCTCCGGCCGCGCAGCGCGCGGGTCTGGTCGGACATGATGTCGGCCAGGCGCTTGAGGCGCCAGGGGCTCAGCGCCCCGGCGGCAAACCCCGGTTTCAGGGGGGCGCCAGCGTCCGAGACGATGATCGGGTATTCGTAGCGCTTGGTTTGTCCCGTTGCCGCGTCGAAGAAGGGCTCCAGGCCGAGGTTGTCGTAGACGCCGCCGTCGTAGAGCCGCAGCTTCCGGAAGGGCAGGCGCACCTCGACGGCGCTGTCGAGCGGGGCTTCCCACAGGCGCTGCATCCACTTGAAGCGCCGGGTCTTGAGCGACAGCGGGCCGATACCGCCGGGGAACGCCGCCGAAACCGCCAGGGCCTGGGCCAGGGGGAAGCCGCTGGTGGCGGCGTAACCGATGGAGTAGTCGCCCATGTTGTTGCGCTTGAAGCGAAAGCGCTTGCCGTTTTCCGCCGTGGTGCCGTTGATCGACCAGTCGGGCTTGGCGGGGATCTGCGGCAGGAGGGCGGTCACCCCCCATTCGTTTTGCAGCGCCAGGGCCAGCAGGTTGGCCCGGGACAGCAGGAAGCGGAAATTCAGCGGGTTGCGCAACTGGCGCAAGGCGCTCCAGAGCAGGCTGCGTGAGCACAGCTTGTCTTGCAGGGCGGGGTAGATTCGTTGCAGGAAGGTCGCGGAGTCGGGCCACTGCCCATGGTTCTCGTGCAGCATCAGGCCCACCAGCAGGCTGCCGCCGGACACCGTGGAAATCTGCGTGAGCCGTTCCAGGGCCTGTTGTTCGGCGAGGTATTTGAGCACGCCGAGGTGAAACACCATGGCTCGAACACCGCCGCCGGAGAGGGCGAGGGCATATTCCGGACGCTGGCCGATCGGGACTGCAGGAGACTCCATGTTTCCTCTCTGGTGGGCGCTGTCGTAAATGATGGCGTTTCGATGTTAGTGCTTTGCGCAGGCGCGGTGTATAGCCTCGCGCGCTCCTCTGCGGGAGCGCTTGTTCGCGAGGGGGCATCAGGTTTCCCACGTTAGCGTTGACGTCCATCGCGAGCAAGCTCGCTCCTACAACGGGGGATGTCTAGGTCTCGTCGGGGTGGGCGCCGCAGCAGCTGCTGGCCGGTGCCGCGTCATAACGATCGTGGTGCCTGACCCAATCCATGGTCCCGCTTTCGTTACGGCCCTTGGGCATCAGGTCGAGGAAGTGGTAGGTGCCCACCAGCATGTCCAGGCCCCGGGCATAGGTGGAGTAGGTGTGGAAGATGGCGCCCTCGGGGTCGCGATAGAACACGCTGAGCCCCGGCAACTCGTCTTCGGCGTGATCGAGGAGCTGGTAGTTGTATTCGGCCTTGCCCGCCGCCCGCTCCTCGGCCGAGGCGCTGACATGGAAGTCCTCGTTGAAGTCGCTGCCGGCCGACGACAACCAGGGGAAATGCCAGCCCATGCGTTGCTTGAACGCCTGGAACTGCGGCCAGGGCGCGTGGGAGATCGCGACGAATGACACATCGTGGTGCGCCAGGTGCAGGTTCGCGCCGTCGAAGTGGTCGGCGAGGAAGGAGCAGCCGTGGCAGCCTTCTTTCCAGCCGTCGCCGAACATGAAGTGATAGACGATCAACTGGCTGTTGTGACCGAACAGATCGGCCAGGTGCTTGTGCCCGTGAGGCCCTTCGAAGCGGTAGTCCTTGTCGACCTTGACCCAGGGCAGGGCGCGCCGCTCGGCGCTGAGCTGGTCGCGTTGACGGGTGAAGGCCTTTTCGTGGACCAGGTGTTGCCGGCGTGCGGCCAGCCACTCTTCGCGTGATACCACGGGATGCTGTTCAACAGTGTGCTCGTTCATGTCGATGACTCCTCGGGACCGGGGCCGCCGGGCGGGTTTGCCGGGGTACGGAAGGTTTACTTCTATGCTTAGTCGAATGAGCGACGGCGATATCGACCGTCGATCTCCTCGGCAGCCGGAAGCGGATCAACGGCGCTCAGGAAAAAAAATTTCGCGGGTTGTCGAATTCGCGGGCGCTCATTCGATTAGTCGACAGAGCCGCCAATTGGCTTGCCCACCCCTACCATCAGGAGATACGACTATGCGATTCATGGTGATCGTCAAAGCCAGCCCGGAATCGGAAGCCGGCCAAATGCCCAGCCAGGAACTGCTGGCTGCCATGGGCGCCTACAATGAAGAACTGGTCAAGGCCGGCGTGATGCTTGCTGGAGAGGGACTGCACCCGAGTGCCAAGGGCGCTCGCGTGCAGTTCAGCGGCAAGCAGCGGACCGTGGTCGACGGGCCGTTCATGGAGACCAAGGAACTGATCGCCGGTTTCTGGATCTTCAAGGTGCAGTCACTGCAAGAGGCCATCGACTGGGTCAAGCGGTGCCCGAACCCAATGGTCAGTGACTCTGAAATCGAAATCCGCCAGATCTTCGATGCCGAGGACTTCGGCGAGAACTTTACCCCCGAGTTGCAAGAGCAGGAAGAACGCCTGCGCGCGCAGATGTCCGGTCAATCCTGAAACCCAGCCAGAACAGGAGTTCCATCATGAGCATGAGAATCATCCCTTACCTGACCTTCAACGGTAACTGCAAGGAAGCCTTTGCCCACTACAAACAGGTACTCGGCGGCGAGCTGTTTTCCCTGTCGTTTGCCGACGCGCCGGAGGAGGCCTGTATTCCCAAGGACTCACCGAACAAGGACAAGATCCTGCACGCCTGCCTGACGGTGGGCAACTTCAGCTTGATGGCGTCCGATTGCCCGCCGAATCAGCCGTTCAACAAAATGCAGGGCGTGTCGGTGTCGCTCAATGTCGACAGCGTCGCCGAGGCAGAGCGCCTGTTTAATGGCTTGAGCGCCGGCGGTACTGTCCATATGGCGCTGGGCAAGACCTTCTGGGCGGAGCGTTTCGCGATGTTCGAAGACCGTTTCGGCGTGGGCTGGATGGTCAATTGCGAGGCCGGGAAGTAAGCGTCTGGCGTGAGATTGATCGCGAGCAAGCTCTCTCCTACAGGATACGATACGGCCTGACCAATGCACTGTAGGAGCTTGCTCGCGATCAAATGGCATGAGCGACACCGCCCATCCCGGAGTGAGACACTAGGCCCATTCGGTTCATGGGCGTGAAACAGCAATGACGATTTCAGACAGCGCCGCGCGGGAGGTTGCAACCTGCGTGGCTTTCGACTTCGACGGGACCATTACCACCACCGACAGCCTGCGGGATTTCGTGCGCTACCAGGTCGGCAGCCGACGCTTCCTGATCGGCGGTCTGCTGGTCTTGCCGTGGCTGGTCGGCATGTTCACCGGCCTGTGCGGCCGGGCCGACGCCAAGGCGCGCTTCCTCGCGGTGACCCTGCGCGGCAGGACCCAGGTCGAGCTTGAAGACGCGGCGGCGCGCTACGCCAGCGAACGACTGCCGACGCTGGTCCGTGCGCAAATGCTCGAGCGCATCGAGGAGCACAAGCGCTGCGGTCACCGTCTGGTGCTGGTCAGCGCATCACCCACGCTCTACCTCGGGCACTGGGCCCGGGCCGTCGGTTTCGAGGCGGTACTGGCCACGCAACTGGAGTTTCGCGACGGGCGTTTTTCCGGACGCCTGGCTTCGCCCAACTGCTGGGGGCCGGAAAAGGTCCGGCGGTTGCAGCAATGGTTGGGCGATGCGCACGGGCGTGTGCTGTTTGCCTATGGCGACAGTCGTGGCGACCAGGAGATGCTGGCGTTTGCCGAGCACGGCTGGCTACGTGGGCTGGGCGCCTTGCCTTCACTCGACGCCTGGCCTGAGCGACTGCATCAGGGCTGACGATCCGCCTTGTGCCCGGCGCGGGTGAATGCCGGTCCGCTATCGAGCAGTTGACGCTCTTGCAATACATTGCTCAGCGCCAGACGAGACGACGGGTCCAACTGATGTTCCCGCTCCTTGAGCTCAAGCAGGATAGGGCTGGACCAACTGCGATAGGCACGTTCTGCAACACGAACTGCGCTCATTTCTCTCTCCTTGTCCAAGGGCCCGCTGAACGGGCGGACGATTCCATAAGCAGGGAATCCTAGTCGAGAAAATCCCGCTGCGCGAATGCGCCTGCCGTGCGGTCGTCCATTCAGCTAGCCGACGATCTGCCGGCCCAGCACGTGGGCATGGCCGAGGGCCGAAACCAGGACCTCGCTGCCGACCCGGGGGGCCTGCATGCCGGAGCTGCGTACCAGCAACGAACGCTTCTGGCCGTCGGCGGCCTGCGCCTTGAGTTCCACGGTCAAGGTGCAGGTGTTGCCGCCGAAGTCGCATTCGGTGACCACCGCCGGGCTGCCCTGGCTGGCCGGCTGCCCCGGTACGTGGGGCGCGAGCTGCAACTGTTCGGGGCGCAGCATGATCTGCGCCGGTCCGTGGCGGCCCTCGTCGTTGACCGCCAACTGGCCCAGGTCGCACTGTGCCCAACCGTTTTCGACCAGGGCGGGCAGGATCACCGCTTCGCCGAGGAACTGCGCGGTGTCTTCGTCGTCCGGCCGCAGGTACAGGTCCATCGGGTGTCCGGCCTGGACCAGCCGGCCCTTGCGCATCACCGCCAACTGGTCGGCGAAGGACAGGGCTTCGGCCTGGTCGTGGGTGACCAGGATGGTGGTCACGCCGGCCTCGGACAGTATCCGCGCGACCATCTTGCGCATCGACGCCCGCAGCCCGGTGTCGAGGGCCGAGAACGGTTCGTCGAGCAGCATCAGCCGGGGGCGTTGCGCCAGGGCGCGGGCCAGCGCGACGCGCTGCTGTTGGCCGCCGGACAGCTCATGGGGCCAGCGCTTGCCCATCTGTGGCTCCAGGGCGACGCTGTCCATCAACTCGGCGACGCGTTGTTGCCGGGAGGCTTTGTCGACGATCCCGAAGGCGATGTTGTCGGCCACCGTCATATGCGGAAACAGCGCGCCGTCCTGCGGCACGTAGCCGATCAGGCGCTGGTGGGCCGGGACCTGGGTCGTGGCATCCACCAGGGGTTGGCCGTCGAGGGTGATACAGCCGGCGTCGGGAAACTCGAACCCGGCGATCATCCGCAGCAGGGTGGTCTTGCCCGAGCCGGAAGGGCCGACGATGGCGGTACGACTGCCGGTTGCGATCGACAGGTGGATGTTTTCCAGGGCCGTTTGCGAACCGAAGGACTTGTACAGCGCGTTGATTTCAAGAGCGTTCATCGGCCAGCCGTGCGTTTGGATTGATGATAGAGAAGCCCGGTCAGCGGCAGCGACAGCAGGATCATGAGCAGCGCGTAGGGCGCGGCACCGGCATAGTCGATTTCACTGGTCAGCGCCCAGAAACCGGTCGCCAGGGTGCGCGTGCCGTTGGGTGCGAGCAGCAGGGTGGCGGTCAGTTCGTTGGTAATGGCCAGGAACACCAGCGCCGCGCCGGCGGCGGCACCCGGTGCGGCGAGGCGCAGGGTGATCGACCAGAGGGCGCGGCCCGGTGAGCGACCAAGGCTGCGGGCGATGTTTTCCAGCTCTACCGGCGCCTGGGCGATACCGGCGCGCAGGCTGACCAGGGCGCGGGGCATGAACATCAACAGGTAGGCCAGCAGGACGGTGATCGAGGTCTGGTAGATCGGCTGGGCGAAGCTGATGGTGACCGTGACCAGGGCCAGGGCGACGACGATGCCGGGCAGGGAACTGGTGATGTAGTTGCAGCTTTCCAGCAGGCGATGCAGGCGCCCTGGCGAGCGGATCGACAACCAGGCCACGGGCACGGCCGCGCAGGTGGTCAGCAGGGCTCCGGCGGCCCCCAGCAACAGTGTCTGTTGCAGGGCCGGGAGCAATTCGTCCAGTGGCCAGACCTCGCGGCCCCCGGCGATCAGCCAGCTGCCCAGGGTGATCAACGGCACGCCGAGGGCGAGCACGCTGCTGATGATCGGAATGCTCAGCGCCAGCAGCGTGGTGCCGCGGCCGAGGCGGACCGTGCGTTGCTGCCGCGCGCTGCCGGAGCCGACGCGGGCATAGCGGGCCTTGCCGCGGGCGGCCGACTCGACGGTCAACAGGGCCAGGCAGCACAGCGCCAGGATCCCGGCCAGGGTATGCGCCGCCGGGCCGCTGAAGGTCGACTTGAACTGGTCGAAGATCGCGGTGGTGAAGGTGTCGAAACGGATCATCGCGTAGAGGCCGTACTCGGCCAGCAGGTGCAGGCCCACCAGCAAGGCGCCGCCGCAGATCGCCAGGCGCAGTTGCGGCAGCACAATACGGAAAAACACCGCCCAGGGCTTGAGGCCCAGGGACTCGCCGACATCCTCGATGGCCGGATCCAGGCGACGCAGGGTCGCAGCAATCGGCAGGTAGAGAAACGGGAAGTAGGCGATCACCGAGACCAGTACCCCGGCGAACAGTCCGTGGATCGGCGGCACCAGGCTGACCCAGGCGTAGCTGTGGACGAACGCCGGCACGGCCAGGGGCGCGGTCGCCAGCAATGACCAGGCGCGCCGGCCAGGCAGGTCGGTACGCTCGGTCAGCCAGGCAAGGGCCAGTCCCAGCGCTACGCACAGGGGAATGGTGATGATCATCAGCAACAGGGTGTTGGCCAACAGCTCGGCCACCCGTGGGCGCCAGACCAGTGCTTCAAGGGTGGCCCAACCGGTTTGCCAGGAAGAGAGGATCACGAAGGCGATCGGTAGCAGCGCCAGCAGGGAGACCAGCAGGGACAACCCGATGATCCAGGCATTGCCCTGGCGCCCGAAGATTTTTCTGGATCGCAGACGCGAAAGCGCCGCAGGCGCGTGAGCGACTGCGGCGGGGTCCAGAGGAGAAATGGACTCTGGTATCAATTACAGGATTCCGGCTTGGGTCATCAGCTCCACCGCTTTCTTGCTGTCGAGTTTCGAGGTGTCGACCTTGGGTGCGTCGAGATCCTTGAGTGGCACCAGTTTCGCATTGGAGTCGGCACCCACGCCAACCGCGTATTCGAACGAGTTGCCGTTCTTGAGGACCGCCTGGCCGCCTTTGCCGGTGACCCACTTGAGGAAGGCCTGGGCTTCTTCCTGGTGTTTGCTGGACTTCAGTACGCCACCGCCGGAGGTGCTGACGAAGGCGCCCGGGTCCTGGTGCTTGAAGTAGTGCAGCGAAGTGTTCTTGCTGTTCTCGCCGGTCTTGGCCTGGTCGCCGAAGCTGTAGTAGTGGTAGATCACGCCGCTTTCGACTTGCCCGGCATTGACCGCCTTGAGCACCGCGCTGTTGCCGCGATAGATGGTGGCGTTGGTTTTCATCGCCTTGAGCCAATCCAGGGTCGCGGCTTCGCCCTTCAGTTCCAGCACGGCGGCGACGATGGCCTGGAAGTCGGCACCGGCCGGCGAAGCGCCCCAGCGGCCTTTCCACTCAGGAGCGGCGAGGTCGAGCAGGGACTTGGGCAGTTGGGCTTCGGTCAGCTTGCTCTTGTTATAGACGAACACGGTGGAGCGGGCAGCGATGCCGACCCAGTTGCCGTGGGCCGGACGGTAGGCCGCACCGATCTGTTCCAGGGTGGTCGGCGCCACTGGGGCGAACAGCTTGGCATTGTCCACCAGGACCATGGCCGGGGAGTTCTCGGTCAGGAACACGTCCGCTGGAGACTTGTCGCCTTCCTGGACGATCTGGTTGCCCATCTCGGTGTCGTCGCCGTTACGCAGGGTCACCTTGATCCCGGTTTCCTTGGTGAAGCCTTCGACCCAGGCCTTGGTCAGGCTTTCGTGCTGGGCGTTGTAGACCACGATGCCGTCGGCGCTCGGGGCAGCGTAGGCGTGGCCGGCGTTCAGCAGGGCGGTGGCCACCAGGGCGGTTTTCAGAAACGAAGGAAGACGGGAAATCATTGCGTGGGTAGCTCCTGCGGTCTTTTAGTATTCGAGGTAACTGGTGTGTTCCGGTGCACGTGCGCCAGTGCCGCCGGTCCAGTTAAACAATAGGAATCATTCGCATGCTTTGTCTGGGGCGGCAATGTAGAGGGTGAAATGTGAAAAAAATGTCAAAATAATCATTAATGAATGTCATTCGTATTTTTATTGAGCGGGATGTGACCGCATCCGCCACGAGTGTTTCGTCATCGGAGCGGCTTGTCGAGCCTATGCATTGCCCTGCCGGGCGAAGCGAATCACCAGGCGGGCGAAGAACGCGCCGGTAAAGATCACCGCCAGCAGCCGCAAGGTCTGCATGGCCAGGACCAGGCCGACATCCGAGTGGGTGTCGACCGCGATGATCGCCATGGTGTCGAGCCCGCCAGGGCTGGTGGCCAGGTAGACCGAGAGGAAGTCCTGGCCGAGCAACTTGGCCAGGACCCAGGCCGAGGCGGCGCACAGGCTGATCAGGCTGACGGCGCCGAGGATCATCGTCGGCAGGCGTTTCCAGACATAGAGCACGGTCGGGCGGTCGAAGCGCAGGCCGACGCAGCAGCCGATGGCGCCGTAGGCGATCGCCAGCAGCCAGGCGGGCAGGGTGATGTGCAGCACGCCGGCGAGTTGCAGGCCGCCGCCGAGCAGCAGCGGCACCAGCAAGGCGCCCGCCGGTATGCGTGTGCCGAGCACCACGCCGAGCACCGCGGTGGCCAGGGTCAGGCCGAGGTTGAGCAGGCTGAAGCCGTGCTGTGCCGCATCCGTGGCATGCAACTCGCTACCGTTGGCCGGGGCTTCGAGCAGATGGCTGACCAGCGCGCCGATCACCACCACGCAGACTACCCGCACATATTGCATGGTCGCCACGACCCGGGCGTCAGCGCCGAAATCGTCGGCCATCGAGACCATGGCCGACGCCGCGCCCGGCGACGTGCCCCAGGCCGCGGTGCTGGGATGGATCCCGCCAAAGCGCACCATCGCCAGGCCCACCAGGGTACTCAGGCCGATGGTCAGTGCCGTGGCGATCAGCATCAGGTGCCAGGACTCGCTCATCGCGGTCAGCACCGCCAGGGTCATCGAGTGCGCGGCCAGCAGGCCGATGCAGCCCTGGCTCAGGCGGAAGGCCTCCTTGTGCAGGCGGATGCGTGCGCCGCCGACCCCGAAGGCGATCGCCACCAGCATCGGCCCTATGAATTGCCCGGCGGGCAGTTCGACGTACTTGAGCAACTGTCCGCTGCCGCCGGCCAGCAACAGCAGGGTCAGCCATTGCAGCGAGCGGGGCCAGGGGGCCAGGGAAAACCGTGATGAGGTGGGCGATGATGCGGACAAGAGACACTCTCCAAAGCGCTGAACGCTCCTGTTGCAGGGCGTTGAAAGCGGCGCGATGGGCAAATTATTGATAGCGTAATTGATCAAGTCCAGTTTCTAATTGTTATGAAACGATAACTTTGGTTGATCAATATGGACCTGCGCGATCTCACTTATTTCGAAACCATCGCCGAGCTCGGTCATCTGGGCCGCGCGGCGCAGAAACTCAATCGCAGCCAGCCGGCATTGACCAAGAGCATCCAGCGGCTGGAGGCGTCGTTCGGGACCAAGCTGTTCGAGCGCGAGGGGCGGCGGATCAAGCTGACGCCGGTCGGCGAGTTGCTGCAGCAGCGCGGTCGGCAGTTGCAGCAGAGCATTGCCGAGACCCACCGTGAAGTCCGCGATTTTGCCAGCGGCGTGCTGGGCAATATCCGCCTGGGTTGCGCGGCGAGCATGGCCGAGTACCTACTGCCGCAACTGACCGCGGCCTTGCTGGAACGGGCACCGGAGATCACCTTGAACCTGGCGATCGGCCAGGACGACATGTTGCGCGAGTCGCTGCGTTCCGGGCGACTGGACATGGTGATCTGCCCGCTGTTTGACGATGACCCGCAGTTGCTCTGCCATCCCTTGTTCGATGATGAGGCGGTGGTGGTCGCCAGTCGCAATCACCCGATCTTCGACGCGCCGATTCGCCTGAGCGAACTGGGACGCTATCGCTGGGTATTGCCGGCGACCGGGGTGTCGTCCCGGCGCTGGATCGACAATGTGTTCCTGGCCCATGACCTGCCGCTGCCTTCGGTGCAGATCGAGACCAACACGATTTCCCTGCTGCCGCGGCTGATCGGCCAGACCCGCCTGCTGAGCTTCCTGGCGCGGGAAACCCTGGAGGACGTCAAGGGCGCGATGCACCTGCGTGAGGTGCGGCTCAAGGAAACCACCATGAAGCGCACCCTGGTGGTTTCCGTGCGGGCCGGCGGTTATTTGTCCCCGGCGGCGCAGACCATGCTCAACCTGCTCAAGCGCGATGGCCGGGCGTTTTTCAGTGCGCGTTGAACGCTGCTCAGTTAAAGGCTGAAATCGACCCCAGTGCCAGGGCCGCCAGCAGCATCACGGCGGCGGTGCCGACGGTCCATTTCAGCGAGACGCGCTGGTTGTCGGCGTAATCCAGGTCGAGCAGGCCGCACAGCAGGTAGGTGGAGGCCACCAGTGGACTGAGCAGGTGCACCGGTTGGCCGATCAGGCTGGCGATGGCCATTTCCTTGGCGTCGATGCCGTAATGGCTGGCGGTCTCGGCGAGGATCGGCAGGATCCCGAAGTAGAAGGCGTCGTTGGTCAGCACGTAGGTGAACGGCATGCTCAGGAAAGCGGTGATGACCGACATGAAGTGTCCGGCCCACTGCGGGATCACGTAGATCAGGCTTTCGGAGATGGCCTTGATCATGCCAGTGCCGCTCATGATACCGACGAAGATCCCAGCGGCGAAAATCAGCAGGGTTACGGCCATTACGTTGTCGGCGTGGCGGGCGATAACCGCCTTCTGTTCCTTGACGCTGGGGAAGTTGACCATCAGCCCCAGACCGAAGGCGAGCATGAACAGGATCGGCAGCGGCATCAAGCTGAGCATCATCGCGCTGATCAGTCCCAGGGTCAGCAGCGCGTTGAAGATGAAGCGCCAGTCGCCGAGACGCACATGGGCCATGCCTTCGAGGATCTCGCGCTCGTCGAGGGAGATCAGGCCGAGGCGCCGATACTCCAGGCGTCCCAGGTACCAGGCGGCGAAGATCACCCAAGCGGCACCGGCGGCCATGATCGGCAGCATGCCGAGGAACAGTTCGGTGATGTCCACGTGCATGGCGCTGGCGGCCCGGGAAAACGGCCCGGCCCAGGGTAGGATGTTCATCACGCCATTGGTCAGCAGCAGCACCGTGGCCATGACCTGCAGGCGCAGGCCGGTGCGGCGATAGAGTGGCAGCAGGGCTGCGGTGGTGATGATGTAGGTGGTCGCGCCGTCGCCGTCCAGGCCGACACACAAGCCCAGCACCGCGGTGCCGATCACGATCTTGCGCGGGTCGCCCTTGACCGCCTTGAGGATCAGCTTGACCAGCGGGTTGAACAAACCGGCGTCGGTCATCATGCAGAAGTACAGGATCGCGAAGGTCAGCATGATCCCGGTGGGGGCGAGCATTTTCACCCCGTCGAACATCATCGCCCCCAGCCCTCCGGCGAAACCGCCGAGGCAGGCGAAAGCCACCGGCACCAGCAGCAGGGCCGCCAGGGGAGACAGGCGTTTGCTCATGATCAGGTACATGAAGCACGCAATCATTGCGTAACTCAGCAAGGTCAGCATGGGTTGCCTCTTTCTTATTAGATTTTGTCGGGGCGACGGACAGCCGTCGATTTGTTGCAGGCGAAGCGATCCCGTGCGCCCCGGGGCGCACTCGAAGGGAGGGCGGTGGCTCAGTGGGGGCTGTGGGAGAACAACGGCTTGCCGCTGTGTTCGAGGTCGGCCACCAGCACGCTGCCGGTGGAGGCGTCGATGATGTACAGCGAGCGATTATCCGGCCCGCCGAACGCCAGGTTGGTCAGGGTGCGGCCACCGGTGCAGGCGCGAATCCGGTACAGCGGCACGGCAAAAGGGTCGAACACCCAGACGCAGCCATTGCCGGCATCGCACACGTAGAGATTGCCGTCGGCGTCCAGGGCCAGGCCGTCCGCGCCGCTGATACCGCCGGCCAATTGCGTGAAGATGCCGACCTTGCTGGTGCTGCCGTCTGCCTGGAGGGGCAGGCGCCAGACCGCATTGCCCCGGGTCATGGCCACCAGCAAGGCCCGCTCGTGCAGGTCCATCACCAGGCCGTTGGGGCTGACGCCGTTGCTGATCAGAGCGGTGAGCCGCTGCTGTTCCAGGTCGTAGCGAAACACCCGGCCGCTGGGATCGTGTTGCCCGGTCTGGCCTTGGTCAGTGAAATACAAATGGCCGTGCTGGTCGAAGAACAGATCATTGACACCTTTGAAGCCTTCACTGCGGTGATGGGTCAGCAACGGCGTCAACTGCGCGGTGTCCGGGTCCAGTACAAGGATTCCGTGTTTGTAGTCGGCAATGAAAATCCGTCCGTCGCGATGGATTTTCAAGCCATTGGGCCAGCCGTCGTATTCGGCCACCAGGTGCCATTCGCCCTGGGGCGAAATGCGGAAGATCCGGCCATAGGGAATATCGGTCAGGTAGAGATTGCCGAGTCGGTCGAACGACGGTCCCTCAAGAAAGCTGTTCACGGCTTGTCCCGGCTTGTTGGCGCGTACCCAATCGGAGTCGCCGCTACGCCAGAACGATTCTGGCAGTTGAGTGAATACCCGGGTGCTCAGGTCTTTTGGTGGGGCATACAGGCTCACGGGTGGGTCTCCGGTTGGGCGCACGGTCGCTGGGGCGGACCAGGCAAACACGCAACGGTGGCGGGTTTGGCTCGATCCAGGAGCAGTGACAACGGCTGGATTGTTATTGTGTGGATTTTTCGTTCTGTCAGATAGAACATTATTTCCTTTGATGGAACAACTTTCCCGGCAAATTTACCGACTGTCAAGTCTGGCGTTTGTCCGGGTTTGATCATTTTGCGCTTTTCCTGAGTTTTCCCGGAGCCTTTCATAAGTCGGTTGACAGAAGCGTCTTTCTGATCGCAGTATTTGAAACAGAATACAGTTCTGCCTGATAGAATGATCATAAGGGGTCGTTCCACAGGCTCTCCCTACCGCGAGAGAACCGCGATGAAAAACAACAAAGACATCGACATCCTGATCAGCGAAGTCGGCCCGCGTGACGGCTTGCAAAGCGTCAAGGCCACGCTGCCGACCGCGCTGAAACGCCAATGGATTTGCGCCCTGGCCGATTCCGGGCTGCGTGAAGTCGAAGTGGGCTCTTTCGTGTCGCCCAAGCTGTTGCCGCAGATGGCCGACGCCGCCGAACTGGTGGCCCATGCCCGAGCCTTGCCGGGCCTGTTCGTCACCGCCCTGGTGCCGAACCTCAAGGGCGCCGAGGCGGCGTTCAATGCCGGGGTGCAGAAAATCACCCTGCCGATTTCGGTGAGTGAGCCGCACTCCCTGTCGAATATCCGCAAGACCCATGACGAGGTGTTCAACGAAGTGCGGGCCGTGGTCGCCTTGCGCAACGAGCGCTTCCCCGGGGTGGAGATCGAGGCCGGGCTGTCGACCGCATTCGGCTGCACGATCCAGGGCGTGGTGCCGGAGGACGATGTGCTGCGCATGGCGTTGCTGATGGCCGAGCTGGGGGTTGACGAGGTGGGGCTGGCCGATACGGTCGGTTACGCCAACCCGGTCCAGGTGCGGCGGTTGTTCACCCGTCTTCGCCAGGCATTGGGTGGGCTGGCGGGCAGCGCGCATTTCCACAACACCCGCGGGCAGGGCCTGGCCAATGTGATCGCGGCGCTGGAGGCCGGGGTCACCACCCTCGACGCCTCCCAGGGCGGGATCGGCGGTTGCCCTTACGCGCCGGGCGCCTCCGGCAACATCGTCACCGAAGACCTGGTCTGGCTGCTGGAGTCCATGGGCCTGCGGACCGGCGTCGATATCGAGCGTCTGCTGGCGGCCCGCGAATGGCTGCGCCAAGGGCTGCCGGACGAACCCTTGTACGGCTTCATTGCGGATGCCGGGGTCGGCAAACATTTCACTTACGCGAAGAAGGACGCTTGAGCATGTCGTCTGCAAACAAGGCCCTGCCACTGGCCGGCATCCGGGTGATCGAGTTCGTGCACATGGTCATGGGGCCGACCTGTGGCCTGGTATTGGCCGATCTGGGCGCCGAGGTCATCAAGGTCGAGCCGACGCCCGACGGCGACAACACCCGGCGCCTGATGGGGTCCGGCGCGGGCTACTGGCTGACCTACAATCGCAACAAGAAAAGCTTTGCGGTGAACCTGAAAAGCGAAGCCGGCATGGCGGCCGTGCGCAAGTTGATCGCCAGTGCCGATGTGGTCACCGAGAACTTCCGTCCTGGCGCGATGGACAAGCTCGGGCTCGGTTACGAGCAGGTGAAGGCGATCCGCCCGGACATCATCTACAGCTCGATGAAGGGCTTCCTGCCGGGGCCCTACGAGCAACGAACCGCCCTCGATGAAGTGGTGCAGATGATGACCGGACTGGCCTATATGACCGGTCCGGTAGGTCGGCCGCTACGGGCCGGGGCGTCGGTCAACGATGTGATGGGCGGGATGTTCAGCGCCATTTCGATTCTCGCGGCCCTGCACCAGCGCAATGCGACGGGGCAGGGGCAGTTCGTGCAGACCGGACTGTTCGAGAACTCGGCGTTCCTGGTGGCGCAGCACATGATGCAGCACGTGGTGACCGGGCAACCGGCGGCGCCGATGCCCAGCCGGATTTCCGCCTGGGCGATCTACGACGTGTTCACCACCGCCGATGACGAGCAGGTGTTTCTCGGTGTCGTCAGCGACAGCCAGTGGCAGAGCTTCTGCGAGGCGTTCGATTTTGCCGAGCTGGGACGTGATCCCGGGTTGCTGAAAAACAACCAGCGAGTCCAGGCGCGCGAGCAGTTGATGCCACGGGTGAGCGAGCGTCTGGCGGGTATGCGCAAGGCCGAAGTGATGGCGCGCTGCGAGCGGGCCGGGCTGCCGTTCTCGCCGATCCAACGGCCCCAGGACCTGGTGGACGATCCGCACCTCAATGCCTCCGGCGGCATGGCCGAACTGACGCTGGCGGATGGCCAAGCCGTCAAGGTGCCGATGCTGCCGGTCGAGATGGATGGCCAGCGCTTCGGCACGCGGCTGAATGTGCCGCCACTGGGCAGCCACTCCGCGGAGTTGCTCGGCCAGTTGGGCTATGCCGCCGCCGAGATCGAGGCCTTGCGTGTCGCGGGTGTGGTCAGCGGCTGAGCGTCGGCGGTACAGGGTATTCCCGGCTGCCGATGAGATGGCCGGATCCAATAAGAACAACAGTGAGAGCTTCATCATGGCGACTGTCACCACTTCACTCGGCGACCGGCCCCAGGGCCCGGCCGATGGACTGAGCGCCCCGCAACGGCGGGTGCTGCACAAAGCGGCCTGGCGGCTGATCCCGCTGTTGGCGCTGGCTTATTTCTTCAACTACCTGGATCGTACCAGCGTCGGTTATGCGGCATTGCAGATGACCGAGCAGTTGGGCCTGAGCGCCGCGCAGTTCGGGCTGGGGGCGGGCATCATGTTCGTCGGTTATTGCCTGTGTGAAGTCCCGAGCAACCTGGCGATGTTCCGTTTCGGCGCGCGTTTGTGGATGGCGCGGATCATGATCACCTGGGGCGTGGCGGCCGCCGCCACGGCCCTGGTGGTCGGGCCCTACAGTTTCTATCTGGTGCGTTTTGTCCTTGGCGTCGCCGAGGCGGGGTTCTTTCCCGGCGTGATTTTCTTCCTCACCTTGTGGTTCCCGGCGCAATACCGCACCCGGGTCCTGGCCTGGTTCACGGTGGCGACACCGGTGTCGTTCCTGGTGGGCGGGCCGTTGTCGGTCTGGTTGTTGCAGATGAATGGCGTGCTGGGGCTGGCCGGTTGGCAATGGATGTTTATCATCGAGGGCGTACCGGCCTGCGTTCTCGGTATGATCACCTTGAGGGTGCTGGTCAACCGTCCGGCCCAGGCCGGCTGGCTGAGCGCCGAGGAGCGCGAAGTGCTGGAAGACCTGCTGGCCGAGGAACAGCGCCGGGATGCCAGGAGTCATGGGTTCAAGGCGGCGCTGAAGGATCCGCGGGTGTGGATTCTCAGCTCGATCACCTTCAGTTTTACCCTGGGTTCCTACGGCATCGGCATCTGGTTGCCGCAGATGATCAAGGCCCATGGGATCGACATCAGCCTGATTGGCTGGATCGCGGCGATTCCGTATTTCTTCTCGACCATCGGCCTGCTGCTCTGGGCCCGGCATGTCGACCGCACCGGCAAGGGCATCCTTCACCTCACACTGGCCCTGGTGCTGGCGGGGGTGGCGCTGCTGCTGGCGTTGCAACTCGATGCGCTGATTCCGGCCTTGGCCGGCATGACCATGGCGCTGGTGGGGACGATTTCCGCCAAGACGATCTTCTACACCTTGCCGGGCAAGTTCCTCAGTGGCCAGGCTGCCGCTGGCGGTATCGCGCTGATCAACTCCATCGGTGCCTTTGGTGGTTTTGTCGGACCTTACCTGATGGGCTTCCTGAAGGACGTCACCGGCTCGTTCAGCGCCGGGCTCATGGCCATGGGTTGCGTGCTGTTTGTCGCCGCGCTGATGACCCTGTCACTGCGGCTTTTCATGCGCGATGCCTGACGCTGGCTGCCCGCCACAACGGACTGGCAGGCCCCGGCGTCTGCGGTTAAGGTTAGCGCCTGCTTCTTTAACCTACCGACGCTGTCGGTCCTGATGTCTTGTTGCGAGTGATCATGAGTAAGGAACAACCCACGGGTGTGGACACGGCCAGTCAAGGTCCGGAAGGCGGCGTTGCGGCGGTCGACCGGGCCTTTGCGATTCTCGCGGCGTTCGATATCGATCGCGGCAGCCTGCCGTTGGCGGAGCTCGCCCGGCGGACCGGGCTCTACAAGAGCACCATCCTGCGCCTGATCAGCTCGCTGGAGAGTGCCGGGTTCGTTCGCCGCCTGGCCGATGGACAATACGCCATCGGACCGGAGCCGCTACGGCTGGCGCAGATCTACCAGACCTCATTCCGCCTGCGGGATGTGATCTACCCGATCCTCGAGTCCATGGCGCAGGAAAGCGGTGAGACCGCTTCGTTCTATGTTTTGGAAAATGGCAGTCGGGTGGTGTTGTTCCGGGTCGAGCCCAAGCGTGCCGTGCGTTTCTCCATTCATGAAGGGGCGCGTTTTTCGCTGCAGGCCGGTGCTTCCGGAAAAGTTCTGCGGGCTTTCAGCAAGCTGGCCGATCCGGCCTTGCCCCAGGTGCGCGAGCAACTGTGGGCGGACTCGTTCGGCGAGCGTGACCCGGAAACCGCCTCGGTTTCCGTGCCGGTATTTGCTGTCGGTTACGAGTTCAAGGGGGCGCTGACCATTTCTGGTCCGGCCGAGCGCTTCAACAAGGAGCAGATCGTTGATGCCACGGCGATGCTGCTGAGAAACGCCGCCATGGCCACCAGCGCTCTGGGTGGCAATGACGGCGAGCTGGCACGTGCCCTGGAGAAACTACTCGGCAACCGTTAAAGCTGCTCCATATGATTGAGGACGCTCCGCGTCCCGGCCATGTTCACAACGGTCGCACCGGAATGCACAGGTCGCAATCGAGGGTACCGGCCACCGGGTCGTACTTGGCGTCCTTCGGATAGCGTTCGAACGGCGCGCCACTGCCGAACTGCATCCCGCTGCGGGGCAGCCAGTCACCGCACAGTTCGGTCCAGGCATCCGGGAAGTCGCGGGTGTGGCCGCTGAAACGCGCGACCGCATAACGTCCGCCCGGCATCGTCGTCAGCGTGGCATCGCCGCTGTCGGTGAAATCGTCCGGCACTTGCACGCAGGCGTCATAACGGCATTTCGCCGCGGGCGTGATCTGCGGGTCGTCGAGGCCGATGCCGAAACGCACTTCGCCCATCAGGCCGTTGCGCTCCATCCAGGGCGCGAATACCTCGCGCCAGAACGTGCCGATGCCCGGGCCGTAGGGGCCGGTATAGCGCATATAGGCGATACGGGTCGGCGGGATATCTTCAAGGGTGACGTCCATCGTCATTTCCTCTTGGGTGTGGGAGAGGCCATGGTCGGACAGGAGCAGGGCGCTTGCCTGATCAGGATTGCGAAACGACCGCAGGCGCCTGGCGCGGATGTCGTTCAGGCGCGTTTCCCAGCGTGCCGGTTCGAGACGGCGCCAGGCACTGGGGGTGACCTCGAAGTGCTGCTTGAACGCCCGGGAGAAAGCTTCGCCGGAACCGAAGCCGACCTCTAGTGCGATCTCCAGGACCGTTGCCTCGGGGCGCTCGGCCAGTTGCAGGGCGGCGCAGCCGAGCCGGCGGCGACGCAGGTAGTCGCCCAGGGTTTCGCCGACCCAGGCGCTGAACAGGCGATGGAAGTGGAAGGGCGAGAAATGCGCGATGGTCGCCAGCTCAGCCAGCTCCAGCGGTTGGTCCAGGTGCCGGTCGATATGCTCGAGTACCCGGTTCATGCGCCGGGTGTATTCCAGCAGGCTCTGGTAGGCGATGCTCATCGGTCTTCAGCTCCCGTCTGCGGTGCGCCAAAGGCAATCAACATTCGACATCTGCCCAGGATAGCGAGGTGGTCGACAGACCCTACTGGCGGTCTGAAGTAGGACAAGTCTGTAAGTACTGAAGGGTATTTTGGAAACGCCCTTCAAGGTCTTTATCAGCGTAAACACTTCCTTCATGTTCCGTCGTCACTCCAAAATTGCTCAGCCCTTGCCCTCGGTACGCCCGCTACTGACCTCCGCCGGCACGTCATCGCCGGCCATGCGCTTGCGGAACAACCCGGTGCGCGCCAGCAGCAGGGTGGTTACCGGCACAGTGATCGACAGCAGGATCGGGATCAGCCAGGCGTGCACCACCGGCTCCGACTTGAGCGCCGAAAAATACACGATCGAGGCCAGCGCCACACACCAGGCGCCGAGAGTCGAGGCCAGTGCCGGTGGGTGCATGCGCTGGAAGAAGTCCTTCAGGCGCAACAGGCCGATAGCGCCGCACAGGGCGAGCAGGCTGGCGGCCACCAGCAGCAGGGCCACCGGGATTTCGATCCACAGCGATAACGCATTCATTCGATCACCTCGCCGCGCAGGAGGAATTTGGCCAGGGCAAACGAGCCGACGAAGCCGAACAGGGCAATCAGCAGCGCCGCTTCGAAATAGGTGTCGCTGGCGTAGCGGATGCCCAGCACCAGCATCATCAGCATGGCAATCAGGTAAAGGTAGTCCAGGGCCAGGACCCGGTCCTGGGCCGAGGGGCCCTTGAACAGCCGGACCACGGTCAGCACCAGCGCCAGGCTGAAGATGAACAGGCTCAGCAGGATCGCGTTGGCGAGCAGTGCGCTCATTCGAAGATCTCCATCAGGGGGCGCTCGTAGGTCGCCTTGAAGTGCTGGATAAACGGCGCTTCCTCGTCCAGGTCGAACACGTGCAGCAACAGGACGCTGCGGTCCAGTGCCAGTTCCGACCAGACGGTGCCGGGAATCACCGTGCAGATCATCGACAGCACCGCCAGGCCGTTGGCATCGCGCAGGTCCAGCGGCACCTTGACGAAAGCCGAGCGCGGCGCCCGGCGTCCGGCATTCAGCACGCCCCAGGCGACCGCGAGGTTGGACAGCACCATGTCTGCCGAGACCCGCAGGAGCAGGCGCAGGATCACCCCGGGACGACGGATGCGGATCGGCCGTGGGCGCAAGGGCGCCATCATCACCGGGGCGAAAAACCCGAGGGCCGCCCCCAGCAGCAGGTTGCCGGGACTGACCGACAGGTTCAACACCAGCCACAACAGCCAGAGCGCCAGGGACAGCCAGGGCGCGGGGAACAGGCGCTTCATGGCTGCACCTCCACGGCGGCGGACGGATTCGGTACCGGGCGGGTGGCTTGCACCGCGCTGATGTAGCGCCCGGGGTTGTCGAGGGATTCAGCGGCGGCCTGGGTGAAGCGCAGCAGTGGCTCGGCCTTGACCGTCAGCAGGATGCACAGGCCCAGCAGGGCGACGATGGGCAGGCATTCGAAACGCCGCAGCGTCGGCGACGGGCGCTCCTGGGGTGTCCAGAAACGCGAGATGCCCATGCGCGAAAAGGCCAGCAGCGAAGCGAGCCCGGACAGTACCAGCAGGGCCAGCAAGGCCCAGGCCGCCGGGGCGATCGGGGCGTCGATGCCCAATCCCCGTGGGTTGAGCAGGGCACTGAGCAGGGCCAGCTTGCCGATAAAACCGGACAGCGGCGGCATGCCGATGATCAGCAGGGCGCAGGCGATGAAGCTCAAGCCGAGGAAGGCCATGGCCCAGGGGATGACCTGGCCGACCACGGCCTTCTGCTCATCGTCCAGGTTGGTGCCGGGGCGCGGCTGCAAGGACTCCGACGCACGCAGCAGCGGGTCGATGTCCTCGTCCAGTGGCAGTTCGTTGGCCGAGCGCGAGCGCTCGATCAGTTCGGCCAGCAGGAACAGCGCACTCAGGGCCAGGGTCGAGCTGACCAGGTAGAACAGCGCGCCGGCCGTGAGGTTCGGCTGGGCGAAACCGATGGCCGAGAGCAGGATCCCCGCCGACACCAGGATACTCAGGCTGGCCATGCGCTCCAGGCGCTGGGCGGCGAGGATCGCCACGGCGGCGCAGGCGATGGTCGCCATACCGCCGTAGATCAGCCAGTCGCCACCGAAATGCGCCGAGGCGCCGGCCTCGCCGGAGAACAGCAGGGTCCACAGGCGCAGCAGGGTGTAGACCCCGACCTTGGTCATGATCGCGAACATCGCCGCCACCGGGGCGCTGGCCGAGGAGTAGGCGGGCACCAGCCAGAAGTTCAGCGGCCACATCCCGGCCTTGGCCAGGAAGGCCACCGCGAGAATCGCCGCGCCGGCATGCAGCAGGCCGCGATCGGCTTCCGATACCAGCGGGATCTTCACGGCCAGGTCGGCCATGTTCAGGGTGCCGGTGACGCCATAGATCAGCGCCGCGCCGATCAGGAACAATGACGAGGCCAGCAGGTTGATCGCGATGTAATGCAGCCCCGCCGACACCCGTGAGCGCCCCGAACCGTGCAGGACCAGGCCATAGGAAGCGGCCAGCAGGACCTCGAAAAACACGAACAGGTTGAACAGGTCGGCGGTCAGGAAGGCGCCGTACAGGCCCATCAACTGGATCTGGAACAGCGCGTGGAAGCTGCTGCCGGCGCGATCCCAGCGGACCATGGCGAACAGCAGCGCGCTGACGCCGACGATGCCGGTCAGTACCAGCATCAGCGCCGAGAGGCGGTCGACCACCAGGACGATGCCGAACGGCACCTGCCAGTTGCTCGGCAGGTAGACTCCGATGGAACCGGTTTCGCCCGACTGGGTGAACAGTAGCAATAACACCGAGATGCCCAGGCCAATCAGGCTTGACACCAGGTTGAGGCGGGCCTTGAGCGGCCGGTGCTTCTCGCCGAGCATCAGCATCAGCGCCGCCGTGAGCAGCGGTAGCAGGATCGGGGCGATGATCAGGTGCGACATCGGGTTCATTCCTTGGGCTCCCGGCCATCGACATGGTCGGTGCCGGTCAGGCCCCGCGAGGCTAGCAGCACCACCAGGAACAACGCGGTCATGGCGAAGCTGATGACAATGGCCGTGAGCACCAGGGCCTGGGGCAAGGGATCGGTGTAGTTGAGCAGGTCCTGGGGCACGCCGTCCTTGACGATCGGCTCATTGCCGATGAACAGGCTGCCCATGCTGAAGATGAACAGGTTGACCCCGTAGGACAGCAGGCACAGGCCCATCACCACCTGGAAGGTCCGTGGCCGCAGCACCAGCCAGACGCCGGAGGCCGCGAGCACGCCGATGGCAATTGCAATGACTTCTTCCATCAGGCGGCTCCTGGCTTGGCTTGGGTGGCGAGTGGCTGGCTCGGTCGATGGGCGCGGACCGACTGGTGCGCCAGGGCGGTGAGGATCAGCAGGGTCGAGCCGACCACCACCGCATACACGCCGATATCGAAGAACAGCGCGCTGGCGACATGGATGTCACCCAGCAACGGCAGGTGCAAGTGAGCGGTGTGGGTGGTCAGGAACGGATAGCCGAAGGCCATGGCCCCAAGGCCCGTGACCGTGGCGAACAGCAGGCCGGTGCCCATCCAGCGCAACGGCCGCAGGCTCATCTGTGCTTCGACCCACTGGGTGCCGGCGACCATGTATTGCAGGATAAAGGCTACCGACATCACCAGGCCGGCGACAAAGCCACCGCCCGGTTGATTGTGACCGCGCATGAACAGGTACATCGAGACCACGAAGGCAATCGGCAGCAGCAGGCGCACCAGCACCGCCGGCACCATCATGAAGCCCAGGGCGGTGTCGCTGGCGCTGCGCGGGTTGACCAGGTCGGTGACCACGTCCGGTGCCAGCAGGCGTTGCTGGTTGGGCAGCTCGAGGCTTTCCTTCGGTGGGCGGAAGCGTCGTAGCAGGGCGAACACGGTGAGGGCGGTGGCCATCAGCACGGTGATTTCACCGAGGGTATCGAAGCCACGGAAGTCCACCAGCATCACGTTCACCACGTTGCTGCCGCCACCCTCGGGCAGGGCGTGGCTCAGGTAGAACGAGGAGATATGGTTGGGCGTCTGGCGGGTCAGCATGGCGTAGGACAGCAGCGCCATGCCGCCGCCCACGCCCACCGACAACAGCAGGTCGCGCAGGCGACGGATACGCGCCTTGGGCAGGCTGCTGGGCAATGGCGAGACCTCTTCGATACGCCGTGGCAGCCAGCGCAGGCCCAGCAGGATCAGCACCGTGGTCACCACTTCCACCACCAGTTGGGTCAGGGCCAGGTCCGGCGCGGAGAACCAGACAAAGGTGATGCAGGTCATCAGGCCGCAGACACCGACCATGATCAGGGCCGCCAACCGGTGGTACTTGGCTTGCCAGGCGGCGCCCAGGGCGCAGGCGATTGCCAGCAGCCAGAGGGTGACGAAGACGATGGAGCCGGGGATCTTCGGCCGGTCGCCCCAGGACAGGTTGCTGTGCAGCATCGGGATCAGGCCGGCAACCACCGCCGCCAGCACCAGCAGGAACAGCTGGGTTTGCAGGCGTTGGGTGCTGACCCGGCGCTCGATGCGCCGGGCGTAGCGCATGACGATCACCAGGCTGCGTTCGAACAGGCGCTTGCCGTTGAAACGGCCGATCAGCGGCGGGCGGTTGAAACGGCCACGCTTGAGCTGCTTGCGCAGCAGCAGATAAAGCAGAACGCCGGCGGACATGGCGATCAGGCTCATGATCATCGGTGCATTCAGCCCGTGCCAGATCGCCAGGCTGTACTCCGGCAAGGTCCCGCCGACCACCGGCAGGGCGGCGGCGGCGAGGATCGCGCCGACCACCTGGGCCGGGAAGATTCCCACCAGCAGGCAGGTAAACACCAGCAGCTCCACCGGCGCGCGCATCCAGCGCGGCGGCTCGTGGGGCGTGTGGGGCAGGTCGGTGGCCTTGGGGCCGAAGAACACATCGACGGTAAAGCGCAGCGAGTAGGCGACGCTGAAGGTACCGGCGACGGTGGCGATCACCGGCAGCGCCGCTTCGACCCAGGCCGTGGAATTGATGAACACGGTTTCGGCGAAGAACATTTCCTTGGACAGGAAGCCGTTGAGCAGCGGCACCCCGGCCATGGAGGCGCTGGCGACCATCGCCAGGGTGGCGGTGAACGGGATCAGCTTGACCAGGCCGCTGAGCTTGCGGATATCGCGGGTGCCGCTTTCGTGGTCGATGATGCCGGCGGCCATGAACAGCGAGGCCTTGAAGGTCGCGTGGTTGAGGATATGGAACACCGCGGCCACGGCGGCCAGCGGGCTGTTCAGGCCCAGCAGCAAGGTGATCAGGCCCAGGTGGCTGATGGTGGAGTAGGCCAGCAGGCCCTTGAGGTCGTTCTGGAACATGGCGCAGTAGGCGCCGAGCATCAGGGTCGCGGCACCCGCGCCACTGACGATCCAGAACCATTCATCGCTGCCGGAGAGCGACGGCCATAGCCGCGCCAGGAGAAACACCCCGGCCTTGACCATGGTCGCCGAGTGCAGATAGGCCGAGACCGGGGTCGGCGCGGCCATGGCGTGAGGCAGCCAGAAGTGGAAGGGGAACTGCGCGCTCTTGCTCAGGGCGCCGATCAGGATCAGCGGCAGTAGCAGCGGATACAGGGCGTGGGCGCGGATCTGATCGCCCGCCGCCAGCACCGTGTCCAGGTCATAACTGCCGACCACATGACCGAGGATCAGCACCCCGGCCAGCAGGCACAGGCCGCCAGCGCCGGTGACCGTCAGCGCCATGTAGGCACCGCGACGGGCGTCGCTGCGGTGATGCCAGTAGCCGATCAGCAGGAAGGAGAACAGGCTGGTCAGTTCCCAGAAGAACACCATCTGGATCAGGTTGCCCGACAGCACCAGGCCGAGCATGGCGCCCATGAACGCCAGGAAAAACGCGAAAAAGCGCGGCACCGGGTCTTCCGGCGACATGTAGTAGCGGGCGTACAGCGACACCAGCGTGCCGATGCCCAGCACCAGCATCGAGAACAGCCAGGCAAAGCCGTCCAGGCGCAGGACGAAGTTCAGGCCCAGGCTGGGCAACCAGTCGATGGTTTCGTGAATCACACCGCCGTGGGCGATCTGCGGGTAGAGCAGGGCCATCTGCAGGGTGCCGGCCAGGGCGACGACACCGGCCAGGATGGATTCGCTATTGCGGGCGTTATGCGGCAGCACCGCCGCCAGACAGCTGCCGATAAAAGGCAGAAGCAGTAGAACTATCAGGGACATAGGCTTCTAATCTGCAGGAGTTTGCGAAGAATCATACGTGGCGCGCCGGGGATCACCAACCAAGAACCTGTGGCAGAATCCTACAAGGTAGGCGGTAAATGTCTGACTTGCCTGGTTGGAGTGGAGTGTCAGGGAGGGATGTGTCGTCTGAGAGGACGCCTCGCGAGCAAGCTTGCTCCTACAACGGGTGGCGTGTACCCGAACCCGGTGGACGACACCAAACCTGTAGGAGCAAGCTTGCTCGCGAAGAACGATAACGCGGTCTACGGGTTGTTCGGGTCCAGCGCTTCGGCTTCTGCTTCGACATCGTCCTCGACCGGCTCGACATTTTTGCCCTTGGTCTTCAACTCACTGACGATCACCGCCGTCACGATCAACGCCGCCCCCAGCAGCGCGATCCCCGGCAGGCGTTCGCCGGCCAAACGCCCGGCAATCCCCGCCCAGACCGGCTCGCCGGCATAGATCAAGGTCGCGCGGGTCGGTGAAACACTCTTCTGCGCCCAGTTCATCGCCACCTGGATCGCCGCGCTGGCGGCGCCGAGGCCGACCGCACTGGCCACCAACAGCCAGGAAAACTCCGGCAACGCCTCCTGGCTCGGGACGATCATCAGGAACGCCAGGACCGACGCCGTGCCCAGTTGCACCACCGTCACCCGCCGCACATCGACCTTGCCGGCATAGTTGCTGATCAGGATGATTTCCGCGGCAATCGCGATGGCGCTGATCACCGTGGCGATCTCCCCGGAGCTGAAGTTCAGCTTGGCGCCATTAGGGCCGGACAACAGCATCAGGCCGGTAAACGCCAGCATGATCCCGATACTCGGCATCAGGCCCGGACGCTTGCCCAGCACCAGCCATTGCAGCAGCGGCACGAAGGGCACGTACAACGCGGTAATAAACGCCACCTGGCTGCTGGGAACACTTTGCAGGCCCACGGTCTGCAGCCCGTAGCCGAGCATGATCGCGCTGCCGATGAAGACCCCCGCCTTCAGTTCGAAAGCGGTGATACCTCGCAGGCTGCGGGCCGAGAACAGGGCGACGATGGACGCTGCGGCGGCAAAACGCAGGCCGACGAAGAACATCGGGCCGCTGACGGTCATGGCGTTTTGCACCAGCAGGAAGGTGATGCCCCAGACCATGGTGATCAGGATCAGCACGCACTCGGCCTTGCTGAACCGCAGGGTCGAGGCAAACGAGGTATTGGAGTTCGCCGCAGTCATGGCCTTGCACACTCTCCAGGTGAGACGCACAATGCGCCGGAGGTGGGCAGTATACTGCGCAAACCAACCAAGTGAGCAATATAGTGCACAAAGAAACTTCGCAACGGGCTTCGGTGCTGCAGCATGTCAGCTTGAATGTGCGTCGCCTGCGCCATGAGGCTCAGTTGAGCCAGAGCGCGTTATCGGAAAAGTCCGGGGTCAGCCGCCGTATGCTGGTGGCGATCGAGGCGGGCGAAAAGAATGTCAGCCTGAGCACCCTGGACCGGGTCGCCGAGGCCCTGGGCGTGGCGTTCAGCGACCTTATCCAGGCGCCGGACGCCCGCGACCCGAGTCGGATCAACGAGCTGGCCTGGGCCGGGGCGATTCCGGGGAGCAAGGCGGTATTGCTGGCCAAGGCGGTGGCGAGCCGGGAGGTCGAGCTCTGGGAGTGGCGCCTGGAGCCGGGCGAGCGTTATGACTCGGAAGCGGACTGCGAGGGGTGGAGTGAACAGCTCTATGTCTTCGAAGGCTGCCTGACGGTGTTGCTGGGAGAGCAGCAGCGGCTGATTGCGGCGGGTGAGTTTTTCATGTTCCCCAGCAACCAGCCCCACAGTTATCGCAACGATGGCGAGGTGGCGGTACGCTTTATTCGCAACGTGGTGCTGTAGGGGGGCGGGAGCTCGCTGGCGATCAGGCCCGACTTAACTCGCAACTACGGCTCCTACAGTCACTGTGGGAGCGGAGCTTGGTCCGGGCGGCGTTCCGACGAAGAGTCCCATGAGTCGCCAGTGTCATGGGGTTGGCGCCGATTATCGAAGGGAGCAAACAATGAGTGAAACCCTGAGCGAACAGGCGACATACGCTATCCCGGCGGTTGCCGGTCGCGCCGACGTGTTGATCGTCGGCGGCGGCCTGAGCGGTGCGATGCTGGCGGTGCAGTTGCTGCGCCTGCCTGGCCGGCGGCGGATCCTGATCGTCGAACCGCGTGCCGAGTTGGGCCGGGGTGAGGCCTACAGCGCCACGGAGCTGGGGCATACGTTGAATGGCAACGCGGCGCGGATGAGTGTCGACCCCGATAACGCCGACGACCTGACCCAGTGGCTTGAGGCGTTTATTGCCAAGGGTGGTTGGCCGGAGTCGGACCAGCAGCACGTGCCGGTGAGTGAGCTTTTTCCTCCCCGGGGGATCTTCGGTCTCTATGTTCAACAGCGCCTGGTCGAGGCCCGGGAGCAGGGAACGGTGTCGGGATCGACGGCTGAGCATGTGCGTGGCGAAGTGGTCGATCTACAAAGCGATAATGGCGGAGTGCTGTTGACGTTGGCCGACGGTCAGCGCCTGGAAGGGGCCTGTGCCGTGCTGGCCACCGGCATGTTCCCGGCGGCGCGGACCAGGCAGAAACAATCCAGCGGCTTGAATGCGGCGGCGATAGATCCTTGGGATGTGGCGGCCATGTCGCGACTCGATCCGCAGGGGACGGTACTGATCATCGGTTCCGGGCTGACCATGGTCGATGCCGTGGTCTCCCTGGAACAGGCCGGGCATCGCGGGCCGATCCGGGTCTTTTCCCGGCATGGGCTGTTGCCGCATGTGCGCCGTCAACCTCCGGCCTGGGTCGATTTCCTGGCCGCCGATCAGAGCATTCGCAGCCCACGGCAGTTGCTGCGTGAGGTGCGTCGCCAATGCGCCGCTGCGTTGGCGTCCGGGATCGACTGGCAGGCCCCGTTGGACACGGTGCGGGCGCATATCGGTCGGCTCTGGAGCCAGGCCAGCGATGTTCAGCGTCGGCAGTTCGTGCGGCATGTGCGGCCCTGGTGGGAGAGCCATCACCACCGTTCGCCGCCCTTGAGTGCCGAGTTGGTGGAGCGTCTGTATAAGGAAGGGCGGTTGACCATCGAGGCGGCGTCGCTCAAGGGGCTGGACGAGCCACGGGACGGACGGGTGAGTATTTCCATTCGGCCACGGGGGGAGTCGCAGGCGCGTACGGTGACGGGAGAGGCCTTGATCAACTCCACAGGGATTGAATATGACTGGCGTCGGGTGGATCGGCCATTGCCGCAACAATTGTTGGCGCGCGGGCTGGTACGTCCGGGTCCATTGGCGCTAGGGATTGCGGCTGATCCGGGTGGCGCGGTGGTGGACGCCGAGGGTGATATCGCCACGCGCTTGTTCGCCATGGGCCCGCCGTTGCGGGGCATGTGGTGGGAGAGTACGGCGGTGACCGATGTGGCCAGCCAGGCGAAGGCGCTGGCGGTGCGCCTGGCACAACTGACGGCTGCGCAGAAAGACCGGGGCTGACCTAAAAATTATTAGAATTCAGGGGGTTGCCAGTGTCATTCAACTAGGACATAATGCGCGCCATCAGCTCGGACGGCAACGTCGCGAACACTGAAGAATCAAGGAGTTGCGGCAAGCCAGTCTTGCAAGGGCGCTCGATTCGACCTGAGGCCGAGTAGCAAAATGGTTATGCAGTGGATTGCAAATCCATCTACGCCGGTTCGATTCCGACCTCGGCCTCCACTCTTCAAAAGCCCCGTAGATTAACGTCTACGGGGCTTTTTTATTGCCTTCGATTCGGCAATCGGTTCCGCAACTATAGGCATCGGTTCCGCAACTCGACACTAGCCAGCCTCACACCAGCCATACTGAACTTGGAGCGTTGATCGGCGACCAATGCGTCGAGGCCTCCTAGTGATCAGCAGGTATCTCATATTGAATGAGGATCGCATTGGCCAGCTCTTCGTCACTGGCCTTGAGGCCTGGGTTGTCATGTCGAATCTGATCCAGCACCGACTCTAGATAGGCGCCGCGAATCGCTCCTCCACTGGCGATGAAGGTGGAGGCGTCATCGCGCACCGGAGTGATGATTTTGTGGTCCTTGAACGTAGAGTAAAGCGACACAGAAATCCCTGCTGAGGTAGCAACATCGCGGGCATCTATATCGGGTCTGTGAGCCATGGCTGAACCAAAGGGCAGACAAAGCATCAGCAACGGGATGAGGAATATGCGGCGCATGGCGTGTCCTCCTAAAGCAAGAAGCCTGAATGGCCTACCGTATATTTTTTGAGTCGTGGTGCCAGCCAGGAGTTCCCTGTCGGCGGCGCATGTCACCTATGGTTGGCATAACGGCCCAGAGCCTCAGTACGTCATGATGCTGTCCGATACCCTCACGCTCACTTGCTCCAAACCCACTCTCAAAGCCCCGTACTCGCCCCGACCGAAAGGGGTCACGCATTTTCTGGAAGCAAAGGGTTGAACTACGCTTAAAGCACCACTGAGAGGACTGCTCCATGAGCGAAGATCGGGTCGTTGCGCTTGAGATAGCGCTGAAAACGGTGATGGCGATCGCTAGAAACAGGGGGGTTGATACTGATCAGCTGTGTAGACAATCAATCGGCGCGATCATCGGCGACTCAACCATGACGTGGGTAAAGGCAGATTACGCCCAGAGCGCGATTGCCGAGATTGAAATGGCTCAAGCTGACATTGCACCTATTCCTTTGGCTTCAGAGCTATAGGTGAGGTGCGGTCACGCCGCCTGATCTTTCTGCGCCTGCGATCTCGGCGGCCACCCCGTAGCCCAACCTTTGGCGCCTTCTTCTAAAAGGGGAACGACATGCGGATTTTGATCGCGACGGTGGTTGTGGTGGCGCTGGTGGGGTGTGTTTCGCCTGCGGGGGTGCAGAGGAATGATCCGAGCATCAAGACCTCTACCTCGAAGGGGCCGAAGATGTACGTGCTGTACCTATTTCCCAAGTGGCAGAACGCCCGCAGCGACTCGTCAATATCCGAAACCGAAAATGGGTAGCGATTGCTCGACGGGTCAATATCTACAAGGGAAGATGGGGCAGGGCATCTCACGATGCCCTTCCAGGATTTAGTCAAACCGCCAGTGCGTTGAGTACATGCACAGGGTCGTTGTGAATGGCCCTCAGAAGTGCTTTCGCTGGACCAGTAGGCTCACGCCGACCTTGCTCCCAATTACGTAGGGTACCCAGCTGAACGTCGATCATCGCGGCGAACTTCGCCTGGCTCATACCGGTGGCCTTGCGAATCTCTTTGATCTGCAGCGCGTCGACGGTAAATTCGCGAGAGGGTTGACGTTCTCCGCGCACGATTTCGTCCATTTGCTGCACACTTTCCATCAGCTCATCAAAGAATTTGCTCATGGTTATCTCCACTGTTCAATGACCGCTTTCAACGCCTTGCGTTCGTCGATGGTCAGGTCTTGCTGTTCATTCTTGGGGTAGATCATCAGCAAGGCTATCTGTGATGCCGAGACAAAATGGTAGTAGATCACTCGAGCACCACCCCGTTTGCCGTGGCCCTTTGCCGCGACACGGATTTTCCTGATTCCACCAGTGCCTTCAATGACATCGCCGGCCGAAGGAGCCAACACCAAGGCCTCCTGAAAGCTCCCATAGGAATCGTCATCAAGCAATTCCTTGACGCGGCGGGTGAAGATTGGGGTCTCAATAAATATCATGGTCAATATACGCCAATGACTTACTCTCATGCAATCCTATGCCTGATCAGGGTGGCTTTCACGCGCGCTTCTGTAACGGCGTGTTAGGTCACGGTGATTTGCTGAAGACTGGGTAGGGCGGAGTAGAAACGAAAGCGCGGCGCTGGGCCTGACTCTGCATGCTACGCGGCTTGCAGGTTCGAGAATGGTTCAAGATGTGTTCGCTCGTCACGCGAAATGGCCTGCCGGAAAAACTCATATTTCCCACACGGTTCAGGCCGGGAAGAGTGTTGCGTGCGCCAAACGCCAAAGCTACTGTTCAAGTATCGTTGCAAATTCAGCGATCGGGCTTGGTAACCCGAATTTGAGTAGGCGCACAGCACCGCGTAAGCGGTTTCAGGAGCGTCACCATGACAAAGAAAATTGCCCTCGATCTGCCTACCCCTCGCAAAGCTCTCAGCACCGCTGACAAAGGCATCTACCTGCGTAAACTCTCTGATACCCCATCCAGCGAGTCCGAGCCAGCTCCGGCAAACACGCCCCCATTACTCGACACCCTCGCATTCACCTGCTCCAAACCCGTCACCCCCGAAGCCCCATACAAACCCACGCTGTTTGCCATCTAGCCGGGCATCAACGCCCAGGACGCACTCACCTACGTTTCCAATCTGCTCGAAACAGCGGAACTCAATGGCGACGAAATTAGCCTGCATACCAACCCCGTCGAGCGGGCGCTTTTCTGGGGCATGCTGCATTCGGTGGAAGTGGCGCGTGCGGTGGTGGATGCCCTGCTTGAGGGGGCGTCTCCGTCCAATCAGCTATCGTCAGCGTTGGACAACCACCCGATCGAATGAGGTGGCACCGGCTGTGGCTGGGGTTCTGATCAGCAGGCTGGGCGGCTAGGGAAAAGGGGACCAGCCAGAAGAACGTGATCAATAATGGCCCCTTTTACCAGGTCGAAATATCGTGACACATACCGTTCATAGTTCTTTGAGGACGGTGTGGGTCAAAGCGATTAGATTGATACCCATCTCCATGGGAGGTCACTATGAGCACTCTTTAGTGCCATGCATAAGGAGGTGCGGGTGCACATATTTGAAACGCAGAGACTGATTGGGCGGCCACTTTCACGACAGGACTTGTCCGCGTTGACAGAGATCTTGAGCGACCCTGAAGTCATGAAACATTCCGTGCGTGGTGTTTGCGATGAGGGTGCCACGCGAAATTTTATTGACTGGTGTCTGGGGTGTTATGCATCCCATGGCATGGGGCCGTGGGCTTTGATAGAAAAGGACACCGGCGAGCTTGTCGGATTTTGTGGTGTCGGGCCAGAGGTGGTTGATGAGGTAGAAGAGGCCTGCCTGGGCTATAGGCTGGCCAAAAGATATTGGAATCAAGGCCTCGCGTCCGAAGCAAGTCAAGTGGTGTTGAACTATGTTTTTGCCCAGAAGCAATTGGCCTCCGTCGTTGTCCTCATCGAGCCGGACCATATAGCCTCGCTCAGAGTGGCTGAAAAGTTGGGATTTAAAGACTTCGAGGTCGTTGAATTTCACGGCCTCACTGTGCGCTTATACCGATTGGCTTGCGATGATTGGCAGCATTCGATGAGCGTGGTGAACCTATGATGGGATCGTCTTGATGACAGCGAATGTGTACGTTGCGTCGACCGGCTAAAACCGCCATTCCTATCTTGAGGAACACTCCATGACCAGTACACAAGCCAATGGTCCTTTTGAAGTGAAGCTAAACCCTGAATCCCTTAGCGATCCTGCCGCGGGGACAGGTCTTGGACGCATGTCCATCGACAAAACATTTCACGGCGACCTCGTGGCGACCAGCCAAGGTGAAATGCTTGCTTTCCGTAGCAGTGTGCAGGGTTCGGCAGGCTACGTGGCGATGGAAACAGTGACCGGCACGCTTCAGGGTCGTCATGGCAGCTTTGTATTACAGCACAGCTCCACAATGACCCGAGGCGTACCTGAACAGTCCATCAATGTCGTGCCCGATTCTGCTACTGGAGATCTTGTCGGGCTTGTCGGTCGCATGGTGATCAACATCGTTGAAGGCCAGCATTCTTACCAGTTTGACTACTCACTGTCCTGAAATAAGCCGGGAGAGGCGAGGGTGATCACGCCTCTCCCGGGAGCCTCACGGGTAGCTGACGGCTTGCACCCAGTTCGCGCCTTTGCCCGAAGGCGCGCTGGAGTTGCGCGTGAGCGTGCCATGTTGCGGGTCGATGGCGTACACACCCACCTCAGGGCTTTTCTCTCCGGTAACCAGCAACCACTTTCCTGACGGGTCGACAGTGATGCCCCGCGGTTGCTGTTCGACCTTGATGTTCTGCAAGAAGCTCAACTGGCCGCTTTTGCCGTCTACCGAAAAGACACTGACCGTACTGCCGGTGCGCTCCGAGGTATAGAGGAAGCGCCCGTTGGGTGTGAGCTTGATGTCGGCGGCCCAGATCAGGTTGCTGGCCAGCGGTGGCGGCGTCGGTTGGCCTGGCTTGATCATCGGCCGGGCGATGCCGCGCACCAGGCCCGAGTCGGCGGGTATTGCATTGGCTTCGGACAGCGCCTTCAGGTGCCCGGTCTTCGGATCGATGGCGAACGTGGTCACCGTGCCGGCCATCTCGCTGAGCAGGTAGAGGAAGCGGTTATCAGACGAGATGACCGGGTGGCGAGGGCCGCTGCCCTTGGGCATGTCGATATGTCCGAGAGTCGTGAGCTTGCCGCTGACGGCGTCGAACTTGAACTCCAGGTACTGATCGGAACCCAGGTTGGCGGCATACACGAAGCGATTGGTCCTATCGGCAATGATCGAATGCGCATTTGGGCCGGTCTTGATGACTTGTCGTACATCATCGGTCACGACGCCCTTGGCATCGATCGCGTTGACGCTGATCAGGTCCTCGCCGTAGGAGGCACCGAACAGATAGTGTCCGGCCTTGTCCGTCGAGACGTAGGCCAGGCTGTCGGCAACGCTGGAGTTTTTCAGGTGCTTGAGGGCGCCGTTGGCGGGGTCGATGCTGTAGGTCGCCACCGAATAGGGTTTGGCGCGGATGGACGCATAGAGTTTGCTGTGGTCGGGGCTCAGCGCCAGGGGCATGACGCCCGTTCCGGCTTCGGTGGTGGCCAGAGGCTGCAATTGCCCCTGGGCAGACAGTTCATAACTGCTGAGCGTGCCGTCGGTGGCGTTGGAAACGTAGACGTAGGTGTTGGCCCAGGTCAGTGGGGCGGTCGCCAGCAGTGCGGCGCTGGCGAGACTTTGCAGGGTTTTGGTTCGGATCATTCTGGGAGCTCTTTATTGTTGTTTTATTGTCTGTTGTCGTACAACTAGGCTTGAGTTTTAGGCGACCAAGCTGTCCTTGTCAATCTGCCAGGCCACATTGCCTGGGCGAGCAGGAGCCCCGTGGCCTAATTACTGTCCAACGACAATGTCTTGAAAACAATTCGGAAAGCGTCGGCGTGCAGACACGAAAACCCCGCAGATGGGCGTCTGCGGGGTTTTTGGCCTCAGGTCAGAGGCGTCTGCGTGAACGCACTACAAGGCTTAAAGCGACTGCAGGGTAATCGTCGCGCTTTGCGAGTTTTGCTGGCTGTCCGCGTCCATCCAGATCCATTGGGTGCCATCACCCTGGAAGTTCTCCTGGATGCTCTGGATCTGCGAAGGTGTGATGGTCACGGCATTCGGCTCACTGGCCGTTGGGCCCATGGTGGTGACCTGACCTTTGAGCAAACCGTTGGAGGTTTCATTGACGACGAACACGGTCGCTTTTTCTTCGCGGAACTGACAGGAAATGAACTGGGTGATAGTGCTTACGATGGTGAGGCTCATCCACTTCGATGGCGGTACCGAGTAGTAGCGGGTGTACTTGCTGAAGGGATAGGGTTCCCCGTTGGATTGCAGCTGCGAGTTGTTCAGGCCGGAGGTATTGGTCGGCATGCTGACGCTGCCGAGCCAGGCATCGACCTGGGCAATACCACTGTTGGCAGGCACTGAAACCGAGATGGTCTGAGTGTCCGTGCCGGAGACAAAGCCCAAGGAGGCCAGGCCCGCATTGGCGGTGGTACCCGGGACGGTGATCTGCGCCGGTGGCTGGCTGTTGCTCCAGACCACATTGACGGTAGCGGTGTTGTCGTTCTGGGCAGAGTTGTAGATAAAGATGCCGTACAACTGGCCTGGGCGAAGCGTGGTGCAGGTGGCAGTGTCACCGGATTTAAGGGTGATGCGTTGCCCGCCGTTCCAGTTGATCTGGGAGGCTGCGATGGCGATGCTTTCCATGTGAGATTTCCTTTTCTTAGATAAACAACGAGGGTTTACGCCGCAGCGTTTGTCCTTGCCCTTGCTGCGCGCATTGGAGGCTAGCTGAGGAACTATATGGATCAAGCGAAGTTCCATTGTTTTATTGTTTTTATTTTTTGGTGCTGATAAATCAGGATTATTTTGGATGCGTTGGCGCTGGATTTTTTTGTGTTAAGTCAGCTAGATAGAGGTTCTATTCTTGAAGAGGTGGATATTTGACGTGGTCTGTTTTTATCTGCTGATGATTGGCTTGCCAATTAAGCTTTGGGCGGGCAAAACGTGAACGAAATAAAAATAGTTTGATTGATAGCGAATAATTCGGACGGTTGTTAGCTTATCTTTACACACAGCAAAAAGCCCGCATGTGCGGGCTTCTTGAGATGGGACCGGATCCTTCGGCTGGGGACCATTGTGCTGGGCCTTTATGATGAACTGATGACAGCCTGATACCAGGTTGACGAATGCTTTTATGAAGAGCCAATGGCCTGTCGAGGTTGATGGCCGGCGGGTTGCTTGCAGATTGTGGGTGTGGCGTTTCGGGGCATTGCCCAGCCACAGGGGGAGAGGGGCACCACCGAGGGCTGGAAAGCCGCTGTCCCCGAGATTGGGGCTCTTCAAGGCACGCCGCGACTCCAGGCGTGCCAGGTCCGCGGCGGAGCTCTGCAACTCTTTGAAAATCAGTTGGTTGCGAAATGTGTGTGGCGCTGAAAATTGCCGTCGGCGAACTTGCTTCGTAGGATGGGGATGTATATATTCGTCCCCTTGTCGCGCAGGCACCCGATTGGCTGGCAGGTTTTCCGGCCATCTGGCTCACCACGAGCCGCTGCGTAGACCGCTTCACCGCGCTACCGCCCGAATGGCGAAACTGGTAGACGCATGGGACTTAAAATCCCCCGCTCGTAAGGGCGTGCCGGTTCGATTCCGGCTTCGGGCACCATCTATTTCAAGGGCTTACGTGCGACTGTGCAGGTAGGCCCTTGTCGTTTCCGCTCCGCAATGACCTTTTGAGGCATCCATGACTGGATGTGGCAGGGTGTCTGGAACTTCCTTGCCCAATGCCGTCTACATTGCAGTGGGGGATGTCCCTCTTTTCAGGAAAACGGATATGTTC